>OATV01000238.1_pt1 | contig 22583 bp, 17 predicted proteins | sample 1476081 | NCBI WGS metagenome assembly OATV01 (sample SAMEA2579990, study PRJEB22360) | human gut metagenome | biome: human gut; feature: human-associated habitat; material: faeces | place: Denmark | collected 2008/2010
CCACCGAGTCTTGGAGCGCCAGCCTCGCCGCGGCCGCGTCCGCGGCGGGCCGTCTCGACCCCGACCTGCTCCAGGCCAGCCTCATGCAGAACGCGGTCGAGCACGAGCCGCGCCCCTGCGTGTTCTTCCTGGAGGACAACGGCTACGACCTCATGGTCTTCTCCTGGCATCAAAACCAGCAGGGACTGTTCGACGCGATGACATTCAAACACCTGCAATACGACGACCTGAGCATGCAGGTCACGACCATCAGCCACAGCGAGGACATGAGGGAATCCTTCCCCGCCAAGACCATGAGCGACGGCGAACTGCTCACCCAAAGCCGCGTCTACCGGGACGAATACCAGTTCTGGCGCGAACACGACGGCGGACCCGTCGCCCACGGCATGACCGGCCGCGTCATGCGCAGCGGACTGCTCAAACCGGGACTGGATCAAACGCCGCTGCTGAACCTGAACGACGGCCGGCGCGCCCCGGACTGGGACGAGTTCACCGACCAGGCCGCCATCTCGATCCTCCAGGGCCGCCCCGTCTCACCGACGCCAGCACTCCCCCAGCAGGAGCGGCCCGGACGATCCGCCGATCCCGCGGACGAGACGCCGGAACGGCAGGAACCGGCGCACGCGACCACGGCCACGAGACAGGTCTGGCCGAACGCGTGGGTGGCGAACAGGCTCGCGCACACCTATATATTGCACGCGAAGGACGGACGCGACTGGCCGAAGATGATCGTCGGGCTCCCCCGCGGCACCGTCATCGACGGACAGGACCTGACCGGCTGGGCCACCGACATGTTCATGAGCGGCAAGAACCAGAGTCAGAAGAACGAGGGACGGGCCGTCAACCTCAGATTCAGACCCGGCACCCCGGTCGAACTGTTCACCGGCCGCGGCGCGGAACGCCGCACCGTGCAGGTCGACCCGCAGACGCTCGTCCAGGCAATCATCGACGCGCAGAAACGCAGCCGCGACGCCGAGGAGACGCTCGACACGGCATCGGTGGAACTCGCCTCGAAGACCGTGGAGGAATCCTGGCCGCAAATCGAACGCATGCAGGGCCGGTTCGCCGAATACCGGCGCGCTGGCACGTACAAGCCGGCCGTCGCAATGAAATGGGCGCGCCGACTCGTCGACCGGACCGCCGAAACGGACGAAGGACGGTGGACCAACCGCCAACGCCGCCAGGCCGCCGGCCTGCTCATCCAGGAACTCGCCGGCACACAGGAACCGATGCAGGACAGAGACGAAACGCCGACCCGGCCAACCATCGAACAGGACGCGGAGGCGACGGACACGCCACGGAAAACGGAGCCGACCACGTCGACGGAACAGGGACGGGACCACGACGAAGCCGGCTCGCCGGCCGCCGACCCGGGAGCGAAAGCCGAACCGCCGGAGACGACGCGCCGCGACGATCCGGAGCGACGGCACGCGGACCTGAAGTCAACGCTCGACCGGTTCCATACCAGGCTCAGGGAGAACCTCGACGGACTCAACACAGCCACGCCGGCACCCGGCATCGACCGGATCGGCGGACAGCGGAAAACCCTATAGGAAAGGAGGGAACCATGGCGAGAAGACGCCTATACGCGAAGCAGACGGCACCGGCCGAATACGAGCAGATCGACCTGTTCAGCCTTCTCGAAGAGGAACAAAGACAGGCCGACAGGATAGCGGAGCAGGTGCGCGGATACGAGATAACGGTGGGCCACGTCGCGGTGCAACGGCTCCGCGCGCGCGGCGCGGACGACGAGACGATAGTCCTGCTGTTCTCCCTCGCCCGCGCGGCGCGACGGGCGAGACAAAAGCCGCCGTGGCGGCCGAATACCGGGAGAACCGGCTCCGCGGACTCGGCCGGCGGGACGCGCGGATCGCCGCCGAGAAAAAGCTCGGGGTCGGCGCCGACACTCCCGGCGAAACCACGCCGCAACCTGTGGTAAAACGTTTTACACAATTCTCCGGCACGGAAAACAACACTGAAGGAAGGAACAACAATGGACGAGATGACATGGACCGACCCGCAGCTCAAGGCACGCTACGAGGAGAACAGCAGGAAGCTGGAACACCTGAAGGAGACGCTGCCGAACCTGTATTCCGAGGACGCGCTGCCGTACAAGGTGTTCACGGCGAACAGCGTCCACGGCATCCAGCGGATGCGTCTCATCTGGCTCAAGGAGCACCATCCCCAGTGGTTCAGGGAGATGATGATGGCCAACGTGCTCGAGGAGCATCTGCGGGACATCGAGACGCGCACGAGGGAACGCCAGGCGCAGATCATGGACCAATTGATGGAGTCCAGGCACCTGCTCAACCGGACGGACTGCCTGAAGGCGGCACCGCAGCTGACCGACCTGGACCGGCTCAACGGGATGAACGAGGCGCAAGCGGAGTCGATGAGCATGGCGATCCACGAGGTCGTGGAGAGCTTCTAGCATCCCTCGACGCGCAGCGCGCGCGTTCGCCCCGCGAACGCGCCGAAGCGAACATCGCCGCCATCCGGACACTCAAGAAACTCGGCGGAGACAACGGCGGCCGGACCTCGGCGAGGCAAATGGATACGCTGCGCGGATATTCCGGCTGGGGCGGATGCGCGGACGCGTTCTCGGACAAGCCTGAATGGCGGACGATCCGCGACGCGATAGAACAGGCCCTCACCCCGGAAGAGTACGCGCAGGCGCGCGCCTCCACACTGACCGCCTACTACACGCCCGGCCCCGTGGTCAAGGCCATGTGGGACGCGCTCCGCATCGGCCTCGCACCCATCCAGGTGCTGGAACCCGGATGCGGCACGGGCAATTTTATGGCCGGCATCCCCGACGACGTCGCGGCGCACGTGTCGGGCGTGGAACTCGACCCGATCAGCGCGCGCATCGCCGCCGCGCTGAACCCGTACGCCACGATCCTCAACGCGGACCTCGCGGACTGCACCATCCAACAGGGATCGTTCGACCTCGCCATCGGCAACGTGCCCTACTCGGGCGACATCAGCCTCGACTACCGGACCACGGACGGCGGCACGTCCCGCCTCCCCCTGCACGACTACTTCATCGAACGCTCGGTGGACGCGCTGCGCCCCGGCGGCGTCGCGATGCTGCTGACCAGCAGGTACACGCTCGACAAACGCTCCGAGACCATGCGCGCCGACCTCGCGAGGAAAGCCGAGCTCATCGGCGTGGTGCGTCTGCCGTCCTCGACGTTCGCCCGCCAGGCCGGCACCGAGGCCGTCACCGACGTGCTTGTTCTGCGCAGACGCGAACGGACGCTCGACCGCACGCCCGACGAGGCATGGATCCACTCCACACCGATCGCCGTGCCCGGCTACCAGGACGTGACCGTCAACGTCAACCAGGCGGTCGCCAACGACATGCCCACGCACGCGGTGGGCGACATCAGACCAGTGATCGGCCGGTTCGGCGGCGACTTCGACGTCGTCTTCCAGGACGACACGGAACGGATCGGCGAACGGCTCCGGACGATGCTCTCCATGCAGATCGCCCACGGCAGGCCGCCGTTGCAGCTGGGCGAGATGGAACCGGCCGAACGCGCGGAGGTCATCGTCCGCCCGGACCATGTGACCCCGTTCGAATACTCGGTCGACCCTCGCGGCGTGGTCTGGTACGGCGACGGCGCCACCGTCACCGAGGCCGCCCACGGTCAGGGAGACGAGGCGCGCCGACTGCGCGGCATGATCCGCCTGCGCGACCTGGCGCGCGAACTCCAACGCCTCGAACTCGACCCCGCCCGCGTGGACGACCCCGCCGTGGAGGCCAAACGCAAGGAACTCGACCAGGCATACGACCGGTTCACCGGCGAGTTCGGACGCCTGAACGACCGCGCCAACCTCCGCGCCTACGACAGTGAGGAATCCGGCCGTCACCTCGTCATGGCGTTGGAGGAGACCGACGAAAAAGGAAGGTTCGTCGGGAAGGCGAAATGCCTCTCGCAGCGGACCATCAGCCCCGTACCGCCCATGCCCGACCATGCGGACAGCCTGGACGACGCGCTGAACATCAGCCTCGACCGCGCCGGCAGGGTCGACCTGGAACTCATCGCGCGCCTCGCCGACACCACCGTCGAGGAGGCCGAGGCCGGCCTGGGCGACCGAATCATACGCGACCCCGACACCGGCACGGTCATGCCCGCCGAGGACTACCTCGCCGGCGACGTGGGGACGAGACTCGACCACGTCACGGCCATGGCCGAACATCTGAGACGCCGCGCCGGCACCGAGGCCATGACCGAGTTCACGGCATCCACCTACGCGACGCCGGAGGACATGCCCGCCACGGAGCGGGCAGGCGAATGGATCAGCGAGGCGGGCGCGGACGTGTGGCGCAGCCTCAAGGACCCGTACTCCGCCGAATCCTACAGGGATCCGGCACCGGTCATCGAACGCATCAACGGCCGGGACGCATGGACCCTGGGCTGGAGCCGCAACCCGGAACTCGTCCTCGCCCTCGCCTGGCGGGCGGTGGAGGAACTTCCCGAGCACCACGCGCGCGTCACCCTCGAACGATCCGACACCGGAGAGAGGAAGCCGTGGCAAGCGCCGGCATGGCACCAATCGCACGGCACCAGCCCGCTGTGGGACGCATTGTGCTGGACATGGCGCGACGGCGACGCCCCGCAGCACTACGCGCCGATCCTCGCCGACCGGGACATGCCCGTCAGGGACCTCGCCCTGTTCGTCCACAAGATCGCCCACACCGACCGGCTCGACATCGCCGACAAGACCGCGATCCTCTCCAACCTGTTCGAAAGCTGGCGCGCCGACGACGCGAACGGCCGGCCCGTCTGGACGGACACGACCATCGGCGGAATGGCACGCATTCTCATGCCCGGCACCGACGATCACACGCGGCTCGCCGAACGGCTCGCCACCGACATGTCCCTCAGCGAATGGATCTGGGGCATCGCCCGCGACATGCCCGAAGACCTGCGCCAAGGGCAGAAGCACAACGCCTACGGCGCGCCGCCACGCGCCATCGACGCGCGCCCGGACGACTACCAGGCGTTCCGCGCACGCCGCGAGGAACAGCTCGAGCGATGGCGGGAACTGCCGGAGCACGCCGCGGCCGCGCGCGCCGACCAGGCGGACGCGGAACGCCTCGAACACGTGGCCGGCATGCTGGAACGCGTGCAGCCCACCCCGCTGGAGACCGAACAGATCAAGGCGCCGTTGGGAGCCCCGTGGATCCCCGCCAGGGACGTCCACGACTTCATGATGGAGACGTTCAACGTGCGCGGCCACGGACTCACGCCCGGCAAGCTCGCCCAATACTCGGTCGACTGGATCCCCCAGCTCGGACAATGGCGCGTCGGCTACTCTGGCGGCGGCGACATCGACTACAAGGCCGCGAGGATGTACGGCACCGAGGACCGCAACCCGTTCCAACTGCTGGAGGCATGCCTGAACAACGCGCAGATCACCGTCACCAAGGACTCCCCCACGGAGACCACGGCATCCGGCAAACCCAAACGAGTCAAGGACCAGAAGGCCACGATGGCCGCCATCGAGAAGGCCAACGCGATCCGCGACACGTGGAACCAATGGGTGTTCAGGGACCACGCCCGCGCGCAGAGGCTCACCGACCTGTACAACCGCAGGTTCAACAGCCTGCGGCCCCGCCACGTCGACGGATCCTACCTGACCACGCCCGGCATCGCCCACGGCGTCGCCCTGCGTCCGCACCAGAAGGACGCGGTGGCCCGCGCCCTGCGCAGCGACGAGGGCACCCTCATCGCCCACGTCGTCGGAGCCGGCAAGACGTTCGAGGGCGTCGCCCTCTCCCACGAGGCGAAACGCCTCGGCAAGGCGTCCAAGCCGATGCTCGTGGTCCCCAACCACCTCGTGAGCCAGTGGGCCGGCGACGTGCTCAGGCTGTATCCGGCCAGCCGAATCCTCGTCATGGACAAGGACGCGCAACGCAGCCCCGAATCGGTGAGACGCTTCTGGGGACGGGTCGCCACCGGCGACTGGGACGCGGTGATCGTGCCGGAAAGCCGGTTCAGCCAGCTGCATGTCAGCAAGGAACGCCGACTGAGAAACATGCGCGCCCGCGTCGACGAGTTCGCCCTGGCCGTCAAGGCAGCCGCCCAGGCCAGGGGCGACAAGGATCCCACCGTCAAACGGCTGGAGGCCGCGCGCAAAAGCGCCGAGACCGCCATGCAGCGTCTGCGCGATGGCAAGGAGTCACGCGACGACAAGGCGTTGGCGGGCATCGAATTCGAATCGCTGGGCGTGGACATGCTCATCGTCGACGAGGCCCACCACTTCAAGAACCTCGGCGTGCCCGTCGCCTCCGCGGACCTGGGCATGCAACTGTCGTCAGCCGCGAAATGCGAGGACCTGCTCGACAAATGCGAATGGCTGCGCGAGGCCGGACACGGCGGCAACATCGCGTTCATGACCGGCACGCCGGTCTCCAACAGCATGAGCGAGCTGTACAACATGCAGCGCTACCTCGCGCCCGGAACCCTCAAGGCGCAGGGACTGGACACGTTCGCCGCATGGGCGGGCGCCTACGGCCAGGTCGTGCCCACCGTGGAACTGAAACCCGAAGGCAACGGCTTCCAGGTCAAGCAGCGGTTCGCGCGGTTCCAGAACCTGCCCGAGCTGATGAACGCGGTGAAGCAGTTCACCGACATGATCACCAACGACGACATCCAGCTGCCATTGCCGGAACTGGAGCAGGTGCCCGTGCCCGTGCCGATCACCGACCGGCAGAAGGAGGAGATGGAGGAACTGTCCGACAGGGCGGACCGCGTACGCGACGGCGACGTGCCGCCTGAGATCGACAACCTCCTGCGGATCACGGGCGACGGACGCAAGATCGCCCTCGACCCCAAGCTCCTCAAAGGACACGAGAACGACCGGCCGTTGGAGAACGGCAAGATCCAGGCATGCGCCGAGAACGTCGCCCGGATCTGGCGCGAGGAGACGCCGCGCCTGGGAACGCAGCTCGTCTTCTGCGACTCGAGCACGCCCGCGTCGGGCGGATGGAACGCCTACCAGGACCTCAAGGACCGGCTCGTCCAATTGGGCGTGCCGGCCGAACAGATCGCGTTCGTCCACGACGCCGGCGACAACCCCGCCAAACGCGAGCGACTGTTCGCGAAGGTCCGCTCCGGCGAGATCCGCGTGCTGATGGGAAGCACCCAGAAGCTCGGAACCGGCACCAACGTGCAGGAACGCCTCGCCGCGATCCACGACCTCGACTGCCCGTGGAGGCCCGCCGACCTGGAACAGCGCCTCGGACGCATCCAACGCCAGGGCAACACGTACGACCACGTGCGCGACTACCGGTACGTGACCGAAGGCACGTTCGACGCGTACAGCTACCAGACCGTGGAACGCAAGCAGCGTTTCATCAGCCAGCTCATGAGCTCGAAGAGCCCCGCCCGCGAGGCCGCGGACCTCGACGCCGACGTGGTGACCCTCGCCAACATCAAGGCGCTGGCCACCGGCGACCCCGACATCCAACGCCGCATGACATTGGAGAACGAAATCAACCAGCTGAAACTCCTGCGCGCCTCATGGGCGCAGCAGAAGGCCGACACCCGCAGGGACATCGGCCAACAGCTCCAGCCACGCGTCGAACTCCTGCGCCGGAGCATCAGCGAGAAGACCGACGACAAGCCGCTCGCCTCCAAGGCCCTGGGCATCCACCAGACCGCGCGCATGAACGGCCGATGGGAGGGCATGACCATCAACGGACAACCGGTCGGCGACCGGCAGACCGCATGCAGGCTCCTCCACCAGGCCGCCCACCAGGCGCACGACGGGGACACGATAGCCGAATACGACGGCCTGACCGTCATCGCGCACAGGGCGGCCGCCACCGGACGGATCACCCTGGCCGTCAAGGCGGTCCACGAACACGAATCCGGCACGGAGATGCCCGGCCCCTACCTGACCGGACCATCCAGCATCGTCAGCCAGCTCGACAGGCTCGTCAGGAACATGGCCACCGATCCCGGCAAGCTCACGGAACGGCTGGCGGACGCCGAAAGGGAACTCGCCTCCGCACAGGAGACGCTGGCCGAACCATTCGCCCACGAGGACGAATACCGCAGCAAGCAGGCCGAACTCGAACGGCTGACGTCCAAACCCGACGAATCCCGGGAGACGGAAAGTAGAGACCGGGAAACCACAAAAACGGAAAGGAGCGCACGCATGCCATTGACACGGGAAGACATCGGACGGCCGGAACCGGAACGCCCGGAGCCCGCACGGGAGCAGCCCGCGCCCAAGCGCCACGGACTGGGACTGTAGAACCCATACACCCACCGGGGGCGGCGCGCGGCTTCGCGCGCCGCCCCTCACCTTATAGGAGGAACATATGGCAACGGAAGAACACCCCACCATGGAACCCGTCATCTGGTTCGAGGGCACGCTCATCAGGGACCCGCAACCACACGGAGGACACGACGACTGGCTGCTCGAGACCCTGGTCGATCCGGACGGCAACGGACGAAAGATCACCATCCGGGCCCACGGCACGGGACACTCGGAGAACATCGGCCGCAACGCGTGCAAGGGATCCCGCCTCATGGTCAAAGGCACCGCCGGCGACGAGGGATCCGGCATCGACATCGAGGCCACGAGCCTCGCGTTCGACCCCAGCCACGCCGATCCGGAGAAACGATGACACGGACCACCGTCAGCGCCGCCAGACCGGACAAGACCGATACCGGCGGATGGATCGACATCAACAGCCACGTCGGCCGGCTCATGTCCACGCTCATGGCCGGCGGCCGACCGTTCAGCATCGACGCCGACCCGGACGGCATGACCACCGTCACGCCACTCCTGCCCCCGTCCGACGACACGGAAACGAAAGCTGCCGACGGGAACGACGCCAAGACCGGAACAGGCCCGGACGAAGGGCGGATCACCAGCAGGAAGACGCTGTACGAGCGGTTCCGCGCCAAGCTCAACGAGAACCTCAACGAAAGAGAACAATAGAAAGGAACAACCATGGAACGAATAAGAGGAATCGCCATCAAGACGCTGACCATCCTCGCGGGATTCTGGCTCGCCGACCTCGCGGCCGCACGCATCCAGGCCGGCATCGCCGCCGGTGAAAGCATCAAACGGATCATGGACGGCATGACGACCATGCTCCAGCACCCGAACGCCCTGGGATTCGACCGGACCAGCCTCCTATGCGGACTGGGCGGCGCATGCGCGGTCGGCCTGTTCCACCTCTACCGGTGGAGCATGAGCCAACGCAACTGGCGCGAAGGCGAGGAATACGGCTCCGCGCGCTGGTCCACCAGCCGGGAGATGGCCCCATACACCGACTGCGATACCAGACGGAACCTCCAGATGACGGCCACCGAGGGCCTGAGCCTCGACGCGCAGGCCACGCGCCGAAACCTCAACACCACCGTGATCGGCGGATCCGGTTCAGGCAAGACCGCCACGCACGTCATCCCCAACATCCTCAAGGGCAGCATGAACTACGCGTGCACCGACCCGAAGGGCGAGCTCTACGCGAAGACCGGCGGAGACTTGGAGAAAATGGGCTACGAGGTCAAACAGCTCGACCTGGTGGACCTGACCAGCGAGACGAGATTCAACCCCATGCGCTACATCGACCCCGACAAGCCCGACGTGGCGATCATGCGCCTGGTCACCAACATCATGGACAACACCAACGGTTCCACACCCAAGGAGCACCAGACCGACGACTTCTGGACCAAATCCGAACGCAGCCTGCTGACCGCGCTCACCGCGTTCGTCTACTACCTGCCCGACGACATCCTCAAGGACTGTCTGCGCATCGACGCCGGCCAGACCCTCAACGCCGTGGCCGACATGCGCGATCTGCTCGAGGCCAGCGAACAGGACGAGACCAAGGAAAGCCAGGTCGACGCCGTCGCCCGGACCGCCACGGAGATCTACGAGGAGACCCGCGCCGAATGGGAGCGCGAGGACGCGGACCACGACGACCCGGACCTGCGCGAGGCATGGCGTCTCGCCCAGGGCCTGAAGTTCGCGGCCCGCCAGTACCGGCCCTTCACCCAGGGCGCGGGAGAGACCAGGAAGGGCATCATCATCAGCCTCGGCGTGCGCCTCGCCCCATTGACAGTCGGTCCGGTCCGGGAGATCCTCTCCGACGACAACCTCGGCATCGACCGGATCGGCGGATACCAGGACGAGCGCAAGGGCGGATACCAGCATCCCAACAAAAAGACGGCCATATTCCTCGCCCTGCCCGACGAGGACCCGACCTTCAACTTTTTGGCCGCGATCCTCTACCAATGCCTGTTCGACAGCATCATCCGCCGCTGCCGCACCTACCCCGGCGAATGCCTCGCCACGCCATTGCACTGCTTCCTCGACGAGTTCGCCAACGTGGGACGCATCCCCAACTTCGACAAGCTCATCGCCACGATCCGCTCGCGCAAGGTCAGCGTCAGCATCATCCTCCAGACCATCGCCCAGCTCAAGACGATGTACAAGGACTCGTGGGAGACCATCGTGGGCAACTGTGATTCGGTGCTGTTCCTCGGAGGCAACGAGCAGTCCACCACCGAATGGATCAGCAAGCTGCTCGGCAAGGAGACCATCGACATCCGCACCACCAGCGATTCGAAGGGCGTGTCCGGCAGCCACACCACCAACTACCAGCGCGCCGGCCGCGAACTCCTCACGCCAGACGAGCTCGCGCAATTGGACAACGACAAATGCATCTACAACCTGCGTGGACTCCACCCGTTCCTCAGCCGCAAGGCATGGCCGGGAACCACCATCACCAAACCGAAATCCACACTCAAACACTCCGAAGGATGGAGGAAGGCCGCATGACCAGCGAACCATCCGCCATTGAAGCTGCGTCGACCGGGCAACTGCTGCGCAGGTACAAGAAGCTCGCGGGACTGACCGCCCAGGAACTCGCCCATGAGGTCAATTCCAGATATCCGGACGACGCCATCTCCGCAACCGTCGTCTTCAACATCGAGGCGGAACGGAAGACCGCCATCACGATTCCCGAGCTCGCCCACTTCGCCGAAGTGCCCGCCATCAGCCCCATCCAGCTGCTCTGCGACTGCGACCAGCCCTACCTTCCAGCCCGCTCCGGCGCTTTCCAAGGGAGGACCGCGCGACAGGTGATAGAGGAATTCACGCTCCCCAGGGAGCCACGGAACGATGCTCCGACCTCGGTGATCGCCACGGTCCTCGGTCTTGAGGAGAACCTCCGCTCGATCCTGAACCTGGGCGACAGCATGCGCAATATGCCCGGCGGAACCGAACCAGTCATGAACGGCAGTGCATATCAGCTTGCCGCGATACGCGGACGTATGCTCACCAGCCAGATCCGACAGCTACAGACCGCCGATGTCCGGCTGCCCGACAAGACATTGGACGCCATCCGCAAGGCATGGCAGGTGCTGCGATTCTTCAAGCCCGACACAGCCATCATAATGCCATGCGAAGGACGAACGGCTTGATCCGGAAGCCTGCATCTTCATGAAAAAGGGTTGACGCCGCTGCAACGGCGTCAACCCGATGAATAACAAATATCCGATAGCCAGTATAGTCCCCGCCCTCGAAGACGGGGCTGGCGGAAAAGGAACACTCATGGAAGCCCAATTTGGTGGCGGATGCTCCTCAAATCGTTGGAATTGTCCATTTTTTTGCAGTATTTGCATTCTTCGCTCCATTTTTCACACCCGAAAACCGTTGGAACGAGCCATTTCCTGCATTTTTCACACCATTCAGTGGATTAGGGGCCTATGCCCCGGCCCGTCTGACGGCGACCCTGAATCTCTGAATCTTTCTCTAAATTCAGAGAAAAGAACACCGAATTCAGAGAAAAATCCCGTCATGAACCAAGCCGAGAAGCATCAGTATGGTGACGCCCGTAATAGACCGGCCCCACGAGACCATCCGGGATGGTCTCGGATTCGGCGATCATCTCGGCCTCGCGCACCTGCTCCTCGGTCATGCCGAACAATGCCAGCAGCTGCCCGTCGCGTTCGCTGAAATCGCTCACTGTTCACTCCCATCGTCATGCGGGCGCACGAACCCTGAACGCGAGGTAAGTCCGTCTTCACGGCCAGCCTGGATTCCGTCCCGATATGGAAAGAGCCCCCTGGTTTGAGCACTGCGAGTAGGCTTAGGGAGCTGCTGTTATCCGCCATATTAGTCGTGTCCCCGCATTTTGGGAAGTCCGCCGCGAGCCCCAACCAGGCTAGGCCTCAGCCGACGGGAATGCGTTCCCGTTCCACATCATGACGGACACGGTCGCTGGCGACCGAATTGATTCGATCCTCGACGAAGCCGAATTCCACGCCTTCTTCGACGAGACCGTCGGACCAGCAGTCAAGATAGCGGAACGGGATTGCGAGCTTGCCGGCGGCGTCGAAGGACTTAATCGCCTGCTCGCCACCGATGCTTGAGCCGACTCCGAAAACGGCCTGGATCATCTGCTTGAGCAGCAGCGGATGCTCCTCCCCCACATTGACGGGTTCCTGTTTGCGCCATCCCCGGCTGGACAATTGGATCTGCAAGGAACGATAGCGTTCGGAGCTGATGATGCCCAGCGCGCGAGCACGGCTGATTGACGCGGCGATGGAGGCGCCCCAGCCCGATTTGATTTTGAGGAAGTCGCTTAACGTGGCGTTCCTCTGGACGGTGCGCGACATATCCTCGGCGGGCAGCAGCAACGCTCCCGCGAACAGATGCGCCTCACGCTCCATCTGCTGCGGTGTATCGGGCCTGCGGAACCGATGCAGTATAAGATGTCCCAGTTCATGCGCCTTGGTGAAGCGCTGGCGGTCGCCGCCGATGCGTTTGCCGGCGGAGTATCCGATGCATGGCATTCCCTCGCATTGCGGATATGTGATGCCTTCGCTCGTCAGCCTCGTCTTCCCATCATCGCTGCCACCGGTGGACTTCATCGGAGCCACCACAATGCCCTGCCTTTCCAGGCTGCGGGTCAGGTTTCCAATCGGACCAACGGGTTCCAACCCCATGCATGTTCTCGCCTGATTGGCAATACGGTCGATTTCGGAGACGGAAAGCTCCGGTGTACGCGGGGCGATCTTCCGGATCCAAGCGGTCTTGCCGGCAGTCATGCCCAGAAGACCGGACAGTCGCGACACCGTGGCGCATAGTTCGGAATACTCGATCGATACGGCAGACAGCTCTCCCATGCTGGATTTGCTGGTCTTGCGATACGTGACCGCCGTCATGGGCAGTATGGGATCCTCGCGCGTGAAATACGATACCGGGAAGCCCAGCGCCGCGGCGATCGACCTGGCCTCGTTTTCTTTGAAGACGATAAAGCCGTTCTGCAACTTGCTGAGTTTCGATTGGGAGATGTGCGAACGCTCGGACAATTCCCTTTGGGTCATGCCTTCCAGGTGCCGCGCCTGCGCGATTCTTTCGGCGTGGTATTCCGTCATGGCTTTCATCTCCTATCAGCGACGGAGCGATGAGGGAAGCCCATTCTATCGTTCCGCCTGAATCTCAGTGCTCTCGTTTTCGTTTGTGTCGTCGAAGACGAGGTTGGGTAGCAGGTTGTCGTCGTTGTCCTCGATCGGGGTGAAGTCCTTTACCTCCACCGGCCTGTCAAGCAGATCCAGACTGAAATCGTATTTCCTAGCCGATCCCGAGTACGCGTACGGCACGACTTCCAACGGCCGGTATGCCGTGACCGAAATGGCCTTATCCGTTTCCTGCCACGCCAGAATCAGTCTGGTGTCGCTCAAATCCGGGGATACCTCGCCATCGGGCGCGAACAGATCGTCCTGCGAAAGTCTCTTGAGGACCCCGGCCCCTTTGCAGGTCTCCTGCATGTAGTATGCGCGGGACGCTTTGGTGGCATTCGTCTTAGGCAGCTTGCCCGTCACCGGATCCACGCGGCGCAGGATCGCGCGCAGCCCGGACGAGCCCTCTCTTAGGTGAAGGTATCCGCATTTGTCGGAAAGCACCCAGCTGTCATCGTTCCAGATCCTTGCGCATCGCTGGTTGATCAGACGCGGCATATTCATATTGTTCTGATTGTCCCAGAACAGATCCGACGGATAACGATCCAACAGATCGGCCCGTGCCGCGTTCAGCGTTTCGTACAGCTTCGGGGCGAGGTCCTGCAATGAGTCGGTGAGGGCATGGGCCTCGTCCAGCATCTTGAACTGTTCCGGAGGATAATACACGGCCGCTCCTTTTTCGCGTCATAAATTCCTAATGGAATATTTTACACCCTTATGTAACATTTCGGTATATCGGCATTTCGGTATATACCGATGGCAACCGCCTCCGTAAAAAAAACGAAAAACGGCTAAACGCAGCCGGCAGTACAAGCCGACTGCGTTTAGCCACGTGAATGTCGTCAGCCGACGGTCGCGCCGTCGGTGCCTGATGGCTTCGATGGGGTCGACGGCGTCGGCTGGGGCGTCGGCGTGGAGGGCGTGGAGGGCATCGATGGCGTGGGCGTGGTGGACGCACCTCCTCTTTTCGCGAATCACAACCCCGGATCGCTTCCGGGCAAGCCGGTGCCCTCGTCTGATGGCGCGGGCACGGACCATCCCGGCGAGGCTCCGACCGTATTGGCGGAGGACGACGAGCCTCCCGAAGACGGGCGTCGTCCGGTTCCGGAACCGGATCCGGAACTTCCTTGGGATTGCGATTGGCTTCCTCCCGAATATGAGGGCGTTTGCCGCTGTGGAGCCGATTGGGATTGCGATGCCTGCGCCTGCTGCGCGGCGGCCGCGGCCTCCTGTTCGGCCTTGGCTTTCGCCTCCGCGTCGGCCTTCTCCTTCGCCGCCTTCGATTCGCGGACCTCCTTCACGGCCTTCGCGATGGCGTCCGCGTCGCGTTTTTCGATGGCGTCCAGCAGACTTGCGCGGGTCTTGTCGTCCGCCACCCTGCCGTCCGTCTCCTTGTACAGCGCGTTCGCGTCGTCGACGGTCTTGTCGAGTTTGCTGTCGGTAACGGCCTTGGTTGCGGTCTTGAGGTCGGTGAGACGGTTCTTGAGCTCTTTGGTCGTTCTGCGCAGCGCCTCAGTGGTCCTGTCCACGTCGAATGTGGCGGCGTCGGGCGCGCAGGAACCCTTGATTGTGGTCGTCTTTGCGTCCAGGAGCCGATTCAACGCGTCAAGCGTCTTGGGATCCGCGACCTGGCCGCGACTGGTGTCCTTCAGTAGTTTGGAGGCTTTGGCCGTGGTCCTGTCCAGGTCGGACTGGATGGTCTTGCGTGTCGCTTCGGCCGAGTCGCATGCGCTGATTGCGGTCTCATGCGCCTCTTGCCGCACGGCGGCGGCGTGGCGGGTTTTGATTTGCAGTCCCATCCAGGACACGGCGATGAGGCTCGCGGCCATGACGATCGCGACGAGCGCTTTCCCGACCGGGAAGACGCGGCGAACCTTCAGATCGTCGAGGTCGGCCGAGTAGGTGACGGCCGCCGACAGCCCTCCTGGTCTCTCGGTCTTCCCGGTTTCCGCCGGTTCCGGTCCCGATATGGGCGGGAGGCTCATTGCGGTTGGCTCCGGGTCGGCGACCTGTTCGAGTGCCGCGAAATCGCCGTCGGCGTCCTTCAGGGCCTTCTCCGCGGAATCGTCGGGATGGGACTGTTCCGTTTCCGGTTCGTGGGAAGAACCGGAAACGGAGGATTGCGACCGGGATGGCTCCGGTTCGGCGGTCCGGGTCTCATCCACAGATTCCATAGATGCCGGCACGGGTTCCTGTCCTGGTTCGTCTTCCGGCGGCAGTGGCGCGGATGGTATGGCGACGCGGCGGCGACGGCGCATGGATTCGGGAGGCTTCGGCGCCGCTCCAGCCGCGTCGAAGCCCTGCCTCTGCGCGTTGTGCCACCAGTCGATGAGTGCCGGCCATGCGTGCGGGTGTTCGGCTATGAGGCGCATCCACGGGCGCCAGCCGGGGTCGTTGGCCATGGCGTGCAGCTGGTCGGCAGTGAGCTTGGGGCTGAGGATCGGCTCGCCCGTCTTCCTGTCGGTCCTGATCATTTCTCGTCGTCCTTGTCTTCCGCCGGCGCCTTGTCGCCGAGGACGGTGTACGCGCCTTCGAGCGGCCCGCTGATGCCGGTGCATTTCCAGCCCTTGTCGGCGGCCCATCGCCATGTGAGGGTCCATGGCGATTCGAGGCCGGTCCAGACGCTGCACGTCGCGGTCGTGGAGGTGCCGGCGTTCATGCCGCCGGACGCCTGCACATCAGGCTGGTCGGCGATCCGGTCGATGGGGATGTTCAGGCCCTGCGCGTCGGATGCGAAGTATCGTTTGATGAGCCGGTCGCGGTCGGCGGCCTTGGAGGTGTATGCGGCGGCGGCCTTCGGGGCGAGCTTCTCGCATACCTCCAATGGTTTCTGGTGTCTTGCGGCCGGCGTGGACGTTGACGTCTCCGCCTTGACGTCGGATGCCGCGAGCTTGTTCCGATTTTCCGTGCCGGCCGGATGCATGAGGATGAAGGCGATGTTCGCGACGACCATGAGCACGACGGCCGCGGTCGTGGCCGCGATGATGAGGATGTTCCTTTTGCGCTCGTCCATTTCCCTTTCCTTCCTAGTGAATGAAGCTGACGCCGCCGCCCATGGCCTTGAGGTCGGACGCGCTGATCGTCTCGGTGACGACCGCCATCCAGCCTTTGCCGGATTGGCTGATGAGGATCGAGCCGTCGGAGTTGACCTGTTCGACGACCGCGACATGGCCGTAGTGTCCGCTGGAGCCGTGCACGCCGGGCTCGAAGCAGATCACGTCGCCGGGCTTCGGGCTCCGGACAACCTTGTATCCGAGGCGGGCTGCGGTGTCGTTCCATTGGCCTCCGTTGCCCATGTGCGCGTCGACGGGTTTGCCGATCTGGTTGCGTCGCATCGCGGCCCACCAGGTGCACTGGTAGGTGTCGTAGTCGGGGAAGCGCGTGTAGTGCAGGCCCATGGCCTCGATGTTCACGTGCCAGCTGTCGCTCATGACGAGTTTCGGGCTCAGCGCGCCGACGGTCGGACCCGAATCGCCGGCACCGCCCGAGGAGGTGTACTTGGTCCTGGCCAGGTCGACGATCCGTTTCACGTAGTTGGTGGTCTCCGTGAAGGGCGGTATGCCGCCGTATTTCAGGACGCTGCCAAGGCCGGCGTTGTAGGCGGCGAGGGTCAGCTGGAGCGTGTCGCCGGTCAGTTTCCCGGACTTCTTGGCCGTCTCGACCTGCGAGGCGAGGCCGCACATGTAGTTGCCCTGGCTCCAGATCGCGTCGTGCGGGTTCCAGATGTCGGCCGTGCCGTCGCCGTCGCCGTCCTTGCCCGCGGACGCCCATGTGGACGGCATGAACTGTGCGATGCCCCGCGCTCCGGCGGAGCTGCCGGCATTCGGATTCCAATTGGACTCCTGGTCGATCTGGGCGGCGATGATGCTCGGCGTGACGACCTGGCAGATGGATCCGGCGCGGATCACGTCGGCCTCGTATTCCGCGGGCATGCCCGCGACCGTGGATTCGCTGGCGCTGGATCCCAGGAACGCGCCCATGACGGCCAGGAGCACGCCGAGCACCGCGAGCATGGCCGCGATGACGGGCATGATGGGAAGGCTGATGGAGGCGGCTCCCGCGATGACGCGGGATGCGGCCATGCGCACGAAGTTCGCGGCGGCGCGGGCGGCGCGCACGGCGGCCTGTCCGGTGGCTTTCGCTCCGCGTACCGCCTTGGCCGGCGCGCGGCGGTGCCGCCAGATGAATTTGGCCGACGAGTTGACGCCTTTCACGCCCGCGCGTGCCGCTTTGAAGGACAGGTCGCGTGTGGTGCTTCCCAGCTTCGACGCGAAGTCGTCGTCGGCGGTGGTGAGCCTTGCGCCGGCTTCGTCCATCCAGCCCATGCCGGTGGATCCCATCCGTTTGACGCTCCGGCCGGCTTTTCCAAGGCCCGCGCCTATGTGCTTGCCGATCCGCTTGCTCGCCTTGCCTTTCGCGGCGAACCTGCCGATCTCATCGCTGGGCTTCGCCTCGGACAGCGCCTTGGGTTTGCCGGCCGTCTTGCGCATTCCCTTGCCCGACCGCAGGGCGCGTTTGCCGCGGTTCATGATGCGCCGCGCCTTGCCGGCCGTCCAGCCCACGCCGTGCATGGTGGAGGACATGCCGTACATGCCGGCGCGGCCCGCCATCTCGGCGGCGGTGTGACCCATGGAATCGGCGATGTCGGTCCGGTCCGCGCCGAACTGCGCGGTGCTGGACACCACGCCGGTGGCCGCGCGTCCGATGCGGGCGCGTGTGCCTCCGGCGTGGTGGGCTTGGGTTCCGCTCATGCGTTTACTTTCCTTCCTGGAAGGTCGTGGAGTACAGCCGGTAGAGGTCGCCGCCCGCGGGGATGCGACCGTCGAACGGCACGTAGGCGCTGCCGATCTTCATGAGTCCCTGGCCGGGCAGCACGCCGGTGAAGTACTGGCGCTGCTCCTCGCTCATGCTCAGCAGCTCGCACAGGGCGTCCGCGTCGGTGCTGTTCTGGCTCAGGAGCATGAGGAAATCGCTGTTGGACAGCATCTCGCGCGCGTCCTGGAGGTCGAGGATCTCCTCGACGTTCTGCGTGATGCCGGTGACGCCGAGCCCGTATTTGCGGGCGCGCTTGTAGATGTCCTTGAACTGGGCGGCGGCGTACTGGTTGGAGAAGAAGCGGTGGAACTCGTCGACGTACAGCCAGGTGCGCCGCCCGTTGGCCTTGTTGCGGATGACGCGGTTCCACACCTGGTCGATGACGACCATCATGCCGAACGTGCGCAGCTCGCCGGACAAGCCGGACACGTCGAACACGGTGAACCGGTTGGACAGGTCCACGTTGGTCTGCCCGTTGAAGCCGCTCATGGAGCCGGTGATGTACGGGTTGAGCGCGTCGGCAAGGTACCGGCTCACCTGGTCGCCGCCCGCCTGCAATTCGTCGTGCAGGTCCTGCAATGTGGGCTGGACCACTCCCCCGCCCTGGTTGCGGTAACGCGTGTACAGGTTGCTGACGCACTGGTCGACGAGTCCCTTCTGGAGCGGGTCGAGGCCGTCGATGCCGCCTATGAGCGCGCCGATCATGGAGACCACGTTGTTGGTCTTGTCCTTGACGGGGTCGGAGGCCGAGTCGTCCTCCAGGACGATGTCCATCGGGTTGACGCGCGTGCCGGTGCCGGCGCTGATCTGGATGATCTGTCCGCCGAACGCGGCCGCGAGGGCGAGGTATTCGCGTTCCGGGTCGATGACGATGACCTCGTCGTCACGGTTGAGGAACATGCCGGCGATCTCCTGTTTGACGGTGAAGGATTTGCCGCCGCCGGACGTGCCGAGCACGAATCCGTTGGAGTTCATGTGGCTGCGCCGGTCCGCGAGGATCGGGTTGCCGCTCCTCGCGTTGCTTCCGTAGAACAGGCCGTGCGGCTCGAACACCTCCTGCGTGGTGAACGGGATGAGGATGGCCGCGCTGTTCGTGGTCAGGGTGCGTTTCATGGGCAGAGGGTTGTTGCCCAGCGGCAGTTCGGCCGTCAGTCCCTCCATCTGCATGAACTTGAGGCTCTCGGCCGTGCAGGACTGCGCGTTGACCTTGGCCTTCACGTTCCTGCACGCGACCTCCAGCTCCTCCTGGCTTGCCGCGGACACTCCGATCACGATGATCGAGTCCACGAGCCTCTGGTTGGTGGAGCGCAGCTCGTCGCGCAGTTGGCCGAGCTGTTCCTGCTGGTCGGCGAGGTCGTCGGGAAGGTCGTCGGGGTCGAGGCCCTGCTTGCGGTTCGTGCGCCGCTGGTCCATGATCTGCATCTTGACCTCGGCGTTCTTGCGGCGCACGAGCGTCATGCTTTCGCCGCGGTCCATGGGCGCGAGGTGGATGCTCACGTCGACGCGGGCGCGCAGTCCGGTCAGGTCGTTGACCAGCTGGTCGGACAGTTCCGGCGGCAGGCCGGACACCCACATGGTGCGGTGCAGGTATTTCGAGTCCAGGGATTCGATGTCGAGCATGGTCGGGTTTCGCGCGTCGATGCTCCACGGGCACACGAGGTCCTTGGTGTCGGGTTTGCCGGGCTGATGCTCGAAACGGCGTTCGTCGAACCGGAACTCCTCGCCGGGCCGGAGCACCTCGGCCATGAGGCGCAGCCGGTGCTCGCGGTCGAGCCGGGTGGCCTTGCATGCGTCGATGGAGCGCATCTGGCTGACGAGGTTGTTGCACAGGGCGTTCAGGCTCGCGACGGCGGCCTGCTCGTCGCTTTCGCGGACGGTGACGGTCAGGGTCTTGACGGTGCTGGTGTTGCGGCTGACGGATTCGAGTTTGCCTTGGGCGAGGCGGTTGTAGTCGAGCCTGTAGTGGTCGAGGCTGTCGCCGGTCTCGTCCATCATCACGTCGGCGAGGATCTCTCGCACGCCGCGTGAGCGCGTGTAGGAGGCGATCTGCACGCTTTGCCCGGCCTCGAAGCTGTTGATGAGCTTGGCCCACCGGTCGATGATCTCCATCTGATGGGATTCCGGGCTCAGCTGGTAGTTGATGTCCTGGAAGAGGATGGTGGCGCTCCACCGTCCGTCGCCCAGGCTGGCGGTCCCGTTGCGAAGCATCGCGTCGTAGCCGATGAGCTGCTTGACGCCCTTCGGCAGACGCGTCGCCTTCTTTCTCCGCGCCTGCGCCCTGGCTTCGGCACCGCCTTCGGCCGGCGCGGCCACCGGGGTTTTCTTCTTTCCGAACATTCCTCACCTTTCCTTGATCGTTGGTTTCGCGCCGGTGCGGTATGGTCTGCCCGGACCGTCGAGCAGGTAGACCTCGCGCTGCGTGTAGTGGCGCAGGATGTATTTCAGGTATTTCTCGGGCATGAGGCCCTTTGGCCTCACCCATCCCCATATGGCCACGGGCAGGCCGGGCGGGAAGATCAGGTACATGGCGAGGTTGGGGTCCATGCCCAGCCCGAGCCACAGGCCGATGTACCCTCCCCCGCACACGACGGCGAGGATGACGGCGGCGAGGCACTGCCGCCAGCTCATTCCCATGAACACCTTCGATTCGATGGTGGTCAGTTCCCTGTAGACGGGCATCTGCAACGCCATGATGATGATTGCTTCCTTTCGTGGATTGCGTTGTGTTTCATTCGCCGCCGAAGAGCTTCTTGGCGACGGAGTTGGCCGCCATGACGACGCCGATGAGCATGACGCTCGCCAGGAGCAGGCCGGTGAAGTTGCCCATCACCCAGCCGGAGAGGCTGTCGCCGTCCTTGAACTTGCTCGGGTTGAGCGTGCCGCCCACGAGCGTGCGGTACATGAGGATCGCCAGATACAGGGTCGCGCACTGGAACACCAGCGACGCGTACTGCTTGAAGTAGTTGATGCCCCACTGGCGGGCCTCCTCCTGGGCGATGAACGCGATCGGCAGCGGGTTGAACGCGGTGAGCATGTATATCTGCACGAAACGCAGGAGGATGACGACGGTGACGACGATGGTCGCGCCCTTGGAGACGAGGAACGGGATGAGCAGCAGGATCAGGCACGGTATCTGGCCCATCCAGCCGGCGGAGTCGATGGCGTCGCGCATGCTGTCGCCAAGGCCGAGGCCCGACGACGCGCCGCTGGTGTCCACCGACGACTGGATGCCGCCGAGCACGCTGCCGCCGATCTCGTCGATGGCCTGGAGCATGAGCTCGCTGTGCTGGGCCGCGGTGAACACGAGCGTGAGCTTGAACATCGCCATGGCGACGAGCTTGACGCCCAGCTCTCGGTCGCCGTCCGCCCGGGTGCTGACCCTGGCGAGTTCCAGGACGCACATGATCGCCAGTATCGTGCTGGCTATAGGTTTGACCGCCGAGCGGGCGACGGTCAGGCTCAGCTGGTACATGTCCGCGTTGTATTCGGCGGGGGTCTTCAGCAGGTCGGCCACGAGGTCGTCGCCGACGCCGGACCCTATCGAGTTGAGGATGCCGACGATGAAATCGACCATGCGTGGCCTCCCGTCTACAGGGCGATGTTGGAGAACAGGGCCGCGGCCGCGATGATCAGGCCGCCGCCGACGACCTGCCAGACGCCCGACTGGGTGGCGGGGCCGTTCTGGTCCTTCAGGCCGCCCGCCAGGGTGACCACGCCCCACACGGCCCACAGGCCTCCGCCGATGATGGCGAACTGGCTGAAAAGCTGCAACGCGCTGGTGACGACGCTGCCGCTGTCTGCCGCGATGGTGGTTCCGTACATGATGTTTTCCTTTCGACTTTTCGACTTGTTTTGAATGACATGACCACGGTATGGCCGTCGAGAAGGCTCCGGTTTGGACGTTCCCGACGAACCCGAGGAGGCTCGGACGATGGTATGGAAAAGGCCCCGCCGACCGTTCGCCGGTGGGGCCTTGGACGCGTCCGGGAAGGGAGGGGATCCGGGCGCGCCCCCGGGCCCGTGCGGCGGATCATGGGGAACGGTCCGCCGCGGGCCCGGGGTCAGGTTCGTCGGATCACTCCTCCGAGCCCTCGGTGTCGGCCGGGGCCTTCGCCGCGCGTCGGCGGGACGCGGCCAGCAGGCCCGCGCCGCCGCCGACCGCGACGAGCACGGCCAGGACGATCGGGACGATGCCCGCGCCGGTGATGGCGAGCGGCTTGGGAAGGGGGCCCTTTTCATCCGCCCGGCTGGTAGCGCCCTGGTCCT
>OATV01000248.1_pt1 | contig 22104 bp, 17 predicted proteins | sample 1476081 | NCBI WGS metagenome assembly OATV01 (sample SAMEA2579990, study PRJEB22360) | human gut metagenome | biome: human gut; feature: human-associated habitat; material: faeces | place: Denmark | collected 2008/2010
GCCGGTCAGCATGTCGTACTGACCGGGCCATCAGGAGCAGGAAAAACCACACTCGCCACCCTCATATGCGCCAACCGTCGGCCCGACAGCGGATCGATTCGCATCAACGGACACGACCTGACCGACGTGACACTGCAGTGGATTCGACGCCACATCACCACCGTCGAGCAGGAAACCTACCTGTTTACCGGCACGCTGCGCGACAACCTGCTGATCGCAAACCCACACGCCACCGACCAGGACCTCCGCCGCGCACTCGACGCGGCCCGCCTCACGCAGACACTGGAGCGCCTGCCCTACGGCCTGGACACGGAAGTGGGAGAGCGTGGCCTGGCCCTATCGGGTGGGGAAGCGCAACGCGTCGCCATTGCGCGCGCACTGCTCAAGGATGCTCCGATCCTGATCTTGGATGAGCCGACCGCTCACGTGGACCTGAACAGTGAGCACGAGATCCTGCAGGCGCTCGCCCACCTCACCCAGGGGCGCACAACGCTGACCATTTCGCACAGACGCAACACGATCGACCAGTCAGGACGACGCATCACGATGTGCGACGGACAGCTGACCGACGGGAAGGCGGCATCCCGATGAACGAATCACGCTGGAAGACCTCTGCCAGACTGATCAACGTGGCACGCCCTGTCATGGCACCGTTGGGCATCTCGATCACGGCGCGCGTGATCGGAATGGTGCTGCACGTGGCGCAGTACGCAACAGCAGGGTGGGTGATTGGCAAGATTGCCTCCGATATCTCCACGATGCCGCTGCTGACCGTGGCAGTGGTGCTCGTTGTCCTGTCGCTGAGCAAAGCGCTGATGCGCTACCTCGAGCAATTCAGCGGGCACTGGGTCGCATTCCGCTCCCTCGCATTGCTTCGAGGCTACTTTTACGATCGCCTCGAACCGCAAGCTCCTGCGCGCACCGAAAGCGAAGACTCAGGCGACCTTCTTTCACGAGTCACCAAGGACATTGACCGGATCGAAGTGTTCTTTGCGCACACCCTCGCTCCCGGCTTGAGCGCCATTATCTGCCCCGTGATCGTCCTGGCCTATCTGGGATGTGCGGTTTCATGGTGGGCAGTCTTGGCGCTCGCTCCGTTCCTGGTGGCCGTCAGCATAGTCGTCCCGCAGCTGGGGGTGCGTACCACCAGTGACGCTGCACGCACCATTCGAGCGACCCGAGGCGACCTGTCCCAGCACGTCACGGACACCGTCCAGGGCGTGCGCGAGATCCTGACCTTCGCGAACGAGGCCGAGCGGCACCGCACGATGCGACAGCTCGAAGATACGATCGATGAGGCTCAGCGGCGCACAACGTCGGTGGTGGCGCTGCGACGCGGGTTGAATCAGACTCTCGTCGCGCTCGCCTTGATCGTCCAACTGGCTGTCCTCGCGTCATTGGCGAGGGCGGGCGCAGTGAGCATGGCTCAGATGTGCATGGCGCTGGGCGTCACCTTGGCATCCTTTGCTCCGGCACTGGCAGTCGAAGACTTCATGGCTGATCTGGACCAGGCCTTCGCATCGGCGCGCCGCATCTTCGCTATCACCGAGCGTGCCCCGCTGGTGCGAGAACCTGACAGCAGCCAGGTGCGAGACGGTGACGTGAGCGGAAAAGACATGATCGCACTGGATGGTGTCTCATTTGCCTACCCGCCGCGCCCGAGCGCAGCAGGACCATCCCCGCAGGTTCTCCACAATGTCACGGTGTCGATTCCGGCCGGAAGAGTCACCGCAATCGTCGGGTCGAGCGGATCTGGGAAGTCAACGATCGCACGGCTCATTGACCGCATGTGGGACCCCGATCAGGGCGTAGTCAGCATTGGTGGGGCGGATGTGCGCACCGTGACGCGCCACCATCTACGTTCCATTGTCGTGTTCGCCCCGCAGACCCCGTATGTGTTCAATATGAGTGTGCGTGAGAACCTGCTGCTCGCCTGTCCCGATGCCAGTGATGAGGATCTGCAGCGTGTGTGCCGCCAGGTGGGCCTGGATCAGTGGCTGGCCAGCGAACCGGATGGTATGAACACCCGGATCGGAGAGATGGGCCAGCGCATTTCTGGTGGTCAGCGTCAACGCGTCGCCCTCGCCCGCGCACTTCTGGCTGGCGCACCGATTACTATCCTTGACGAGGCGACCTCACAACTCGACAGCGCTACCGAAGCCGTGGTGCTCGATGGCATTCGCGAAGCAACAGCTGGGCGCACACTGATCATCATTGCTCACCGGATCTCCACAATCCGCGGCGCCGACCGAATCATCGTGGTCGACGATGGGCATGTGGCGCAGATCGGCACATATGATGAGCTTGCAGTTCAGGACGGGCCATTTGCCCGCCTTCTGCAACGCGAACGCGAGGGCGAGTCGGCCACAGTGCGGGAAAGTGATTAAGATCGGTTAGAAGTACACGACTGAATCGTCGCGAGCGGGTCGTGCGGCATGCGCGACCAGGATTGTGGTGCGCACAGCGATGCGCACATGCGAGGAGCCACGTTTTATGGAGCGTCTTACAGGCTGGAAGAAAAACGACGCGTGGGGGTCAACCGACGCGATCCCGAATTTCCTGGGCTCGGAACGCTCTGAGTCGCCTGTGTCAGAAGTGTGGTTCGGTGATCATATCGACGGTCCGACGTCGCTGAATGAGAGCGGCATAATCCTTCGCGACCTCATCGATCAGGATCCCACTGCCATGCTGGGCGACGGGTTGCTGTACTCATTCGGACCGCGTCTGCCTTTCCTGATGAAACTCATCGCGCCGGCAGAAGCCCTGTCACTGCAGGTGCACCCAACGAAGGAGCTCGCACGCGAAGGGTATATTCGCGAAGATGTTCTAGGCATTGAGCGCACAGCCGCAGATCGCACCTACCGCGACATGAACCACAAGCCGGAAATGATTTATGCTCTCACCGACTTTGAGGCGCTTGTGGGCTTTCGAGTCCCACGTAAGGCGCGCCGGTTGCTGGATGGTCTGGAAGGCATGGTTGCCGATTCTCTGCGCAAGCGTCTCAGACTCGCTACCGTGCGATCTGGGCTCAAGATGCTGATCGGCTGGCTTTTTGATGAGGACTCTCCGGTGACGGCCGAGGGAGTGTCAGAATTTGCCGCATCATGCGCGCAGCGCCTGGAGCGCGGCACGTCTCCGTCCCGACGCACCGATGAGATGGTGACGCGGTTGGCCGCCAAGTACGTGGGTGACCCCGGTATCATCGTCGCATTCCTGATGAATCCAGTGTCGTTGCGTCCCGGTGAGGCCGTCTATATTCCACCTCGCCAGATCCACTCCTACCAGTCGGGATTGGGGATAGAGGTCATGGCGTCCTCTGACAATGTGGTGCGCGCGGGCCTGACCCGCAAGTATGTCGATAGCGCTCAACTGGTGGAAATTGCCGAGTTTTCTGCGTTGCCGCCCATTCGCGTTGCTGCCGAGCACCCCAGTGAAACGACCGACACATTCCTGGCACCGGCCCAGGAATTCTCCCTGTCTGTCACCACTCTTCCCGGCACAACGCCCGGCACGCGCGACGCTGCAGGCGAGCCCGTACAGGCCACTGCGCCAGGTCCAGTTCTGATCCCAGGGGAGGGACCGCGCATCTTGATGTGCTTGGACGGCAGCGTTGATGTCATGACCACTGCTCCGCGCGCCCACTCAGCTGCTCACGTGACCATGACGTGTGGTCAAAGCGTCTTCGTCGGTGCATGCGAGAAGGACATTTACGCCAGCGGACACGGCCAGCTCATCCAGTGCGCCACGCCGTAAACATCTCCCGAAGAAAGTAGAGGGGGAGACGGCCGCTCGATGTAGGCAACGTTAGTTGTCAATTTCGCATTTTGGTGAGTATTTCAGCTGCCGGGCACAGCCATATCTACAATTTTCTGAGCTCCAAGTAAACGGGTTTCTGAAGGCTCTTAATTGGAAGCGAAGCGAACAAAGCCAAAGTGTGGTGTATAAGTCGTAGATTTTGGTCGCCAGTAAATCGGAAAATCAAGAGCGGGAGGTTTTGTTGTTGCGCTAGGGGTAGCTGTAGCACAGGAATTCGAGTAATTGTCGTTTACTTACTTTCGTAGTGTTTATTAGCTATTAGATGTAGTGAAGAACAGAATGAGCAACGACCTCCTCGTTATACTGGTGACATGGATCAGAAAGGTCGGCGCCGCCCCGTTTTGGCAGATGTCGCGCGCCGAGCTGGTGTTTCGCAGTCCACTGCGTCACGCGCGCTGAGCGCTAAGGCTTCATTAATCTCGACAGCCACGCAGCAGCGAGTGAAAAAAGCTGCGAAAGAGCTTGGATACCAGACGAATCCGATTGCTAGATCGTTACGCCTATCAAAGACTTCGGTGATTGGAATGATTGTTCCATCCATCTCAAATCCATTTTTCACAAGGTTAGTTGAGGAAGTTGAACACGTCTTATACGAGAATAACTACTACCTATATCTGTCGGATTCCCGTCGAAACTTGGATACAGAGGCGCGCCTATTAAGGGCTTTTGAGTCTGGATCAGTTGACGGTGTACTGATCGTTCCTTGTCATGAAGTAAAGTCTGCTCCATCAATTGCTGATTTCACATCCGGTATCCCTCTGATTCAGCTAGATCGTCCCACGACATGCACGAAGTTTTCGGGTGTTGGTATTGATGAACGCCAATCTATGTTCTCTGTCATCAAGCACCTCAAAGACTCAGGTGCTAAGACGATCGGCGTTGTCACCAGCAAGGAAACTGAGCTTACATCAATGCTGAGGCTGAAAGAGACTGAAGAAGCCTGTCGCTTTTATGACGTTTGTCTGCCTAGGAAACTTATTGTTGAGGGAGAACATTCAATTAGTGGCGGAGCGGAAGCTGTTGAGACTTTGCTTGCATCGAATTTGTTTCCAGATGCGTTGGTTTGTTTCAGCGATCTGCTGTCAGTAGGCGCAATAAAACAATTGAAGGATCAGGGAATTGGCGTTCCCGAGGACGTCCTTGTCACTGGTTTTGATGATACGCCTTTTGCTGAGTTATTCAGACCGTCCTTAACAACGGTTCGCCAGCCTGTTGAGCGGATGGCGCGCACGGCCGTATCGATGCTCCTAGAAGCTTCTAGCAGTGTGAGTCACTATCGATTGCCTGGACGGCTGATAAGACGTGAATCAACGCTGCTAGAAGCTTCGTATCAGGATTGATGCCAAGAAAATGTGAGCTAGTAGGCTAGACCTATCGGCTGGTCTCCCAACGTAGCTTCGAGTGGATCGACAACTTCGAAGTTGTTCGCTTTATAGGCTTCATAGTCGAAGTTCTCGCACTCGAGATACCCTATGTGGTGATATTCGTAGAATCCAGGCCAGTTTTCGTAGCCGGATCCCAGCTCAGCTTCAAGGAAGGCGTCGGCCATCGCCATACCCAGTGGGGCACCGATGTAAAAAGCGCCCATTGCAAGCAAGTTTGCATTGTTAGCTGCAGCCGCTCTCAAGGCAGCTGGAACGCTTTCGGCAACCGCGGCGTGGACATGCGGTACTTTTGATGCTGCGATATGGATGCCCATACCTGTTCCGCAAAACGCAAGGGCTTTGGCAAAGTTTCCCTCGGCGAGTTCTGCGCCAAGACGGAACCCTACCCTGTGGTACATAGGAAGATTTTCATCGTTAGGCGTGATGTCGACGACTTCCCAGCCGCGCTCGCGCAAGTGATCTGCAACAGCGCTTTTGAGCGGGAATCCTGCGAAATCGGCTCCGACTACGACTTGTTTTTCAGCGGACATGGTCTATTCTTCTTTCTTCATTGGTTTACGTATCTTGCGAAGCTTTGTACTGTTCAGAGAAATGACGGCAAGCAATACTGCTCCCCAGATGAGCGGTCTGTAGAAGTTGGAAATACCTGAGAACATGTTCAGACCTGATGAGAGCATCTGCAGGATGCCGATCGCAACAATTACGCCTAGTAAACGGCCTTTCCCGCCATTCGGATCGACACCCCCCAGCACGACTATGAGCACGGTCAATAGTGTGTAGGTGGCTCCATAGTCAGCCTTGGCTGAGTTGTAATTGGCCAGCATCACGATGCCGGCGACTGCTGCCATCAGTCCCGATATGACATAGGTTCTCAGAAGCAGACTCTTCACCTCTAGCGCCGAGAATACGGCAGCAGTCTCATTTGTCCCGATCATTAGTATTTTCTTGCCGAATCCGGTTAATCCCAACAAAAAGCCCATAATGAGTGCACATACCACGAATATCAACAAGGAAACAGGAATAACACCGAATAACTTGAAAGAAAAGACTTGGCCAAACGCCTTAGGCAGCCCGGAGATTGGCTTTCCTGCGGTGAGGATGATCCCGATGCCGCTGAACAGTTCCAAGGTCCCAAGAGTTGCAAGAATTGCAGGAATTCTTACGTAAGCGACGAGAATGCCGTTTAGAAGTCCACACAGCGTTCCAATTACAAGTGCACAACCAAATGCTATGAGAATCGATAGTGTGGCGCTGCCGCCAGAATCCGAAGTTGGCATGACCGAACGCAGGATCAAAGCGGTGCTGATCGCTGTCACGTTGGCGATTCCAACAACAGACAAATCGATTCCTGCTGTCAACATTGTAGCTAGTACGCCCAGAGCCATTAGACCATATTCAGGAAATTGGACTGCCATGGATGTCCACGTGCGAAGGCTCAGAAACGAGTCGGTTCTAATAATCGCGAAGAAAAGACTCACGGCGAGGAAGACTACAAAAAGCCGGGCGATGTACGGATCCTTCTTGAAGAAGTCCTGAACCTTGGTGAGTATGCTTGGAGACTTCATTTCAACCTGCTTCAACATCTCACTCTCCCTCCACTATGCTTGCTTTCCGACGATGTTCTCTCATCACCTGGACAGCGGAAACACCGGTACCAATTACGATGAGCAGTCCAAGAGCAAAGCGCTGCCAGAAGGTAGGAATACCGGTAAGAATCATTGAGTTTTGTACGACAACGATGAGAGACGTTCCCAGAACAACCCCCGTCAGTGAACCCGTGCCGCCGGTAATTGACGTGCCGCCCAACACGACCGCAGCAATAACCATCATTTCCATTCCAAGCAAGTTCGTTGGATGCATCTGGCCCATACCGCACGTACGAGCCATACCAGCCAATGCCGCAATCACGCCGACCAATATGTATAAGACAAACTTGACGCGCCGGACAGTGACACCTGCTCGCACGGCAGCGGCCTCATCTCCTCCGATAGCGTAGAGAGAGCGGCCAAATGTTGTGTATCGGGTAATCACAAATGCTACAAAAAGCACAGCAATTAAAATCAAGATGCTCTTAGGCATTGCGGAAGTAAGACCGCTACTCTTATTTTCCACAATAAATAGTGGTTCACTTCCAAATTCCTTCATTGATGACGGAATATTAGGAATTTGCACAGAATTGAGAGCGCCCTGCATGAAGCCCGAAAAGACGTTTGCCGTTCCTAAGGTGACAATAAGCACTGGAACAGTCAATCGTGAGCAAAACACTCCGTTGAAAGCTCCGAGTAGAGCCCCAAAGACAATGGCAAGTAGAAAAGGAATTGCAATGCCGCCATTGAATGAGTGATCCACCAGAAGGCGAGTGCTTGCGTATACTGCAAGAGACGCTAAAGCCGGAAAAGAAACGTCAATGCCACCTGAGATGAGCACTAGGTGTGCACCGACTCCAAAAAGGCAAGGAACGATTGCGGCATTAATGAGGTCTACGATGTTATTTAGCGTGAAGAACTGACCACTTCGAGCCTGAATAATCACCGCAATCACGCATAATACTAGAAAAACATAAAACTCGTTAGAGCGTTTAAGTTTGTTGAATAGTTTCGTTGTCATGATTCGATCTCCGAAATCTCGTCAGAAATCATAGAATTTAATTCGATCTGAGTTGTGGAATGTGTGTCACAGGACGCGACGATACGCCCCTTTTTCATGACAAGAATTCTGTTACATGTTTCCAAGAGCTCTGGCAAATCGTCAGAAATCATCAGAATTGAAATTCCAGAATCTGCTAAACGCTTGATGAAGGCGTGGATGGTGTACTTCGATCCAATGTCGACGCCCACGGTGGGTCCGTTTAAAATTAGAATCTCAGGGTGGGTAGCGAGCCACTTGGCTAGCACTACTTTTTGTTGGTTTCCGCCTGAAAGAGTATTAACTGCGAAGCTCGGGTCAGGGGTCGCAATAGAAAGTTCCTTAACCCACTCTTTTTCTTCTCGTGCCATTTTTGTCTTGTTAAGGAAACCGAAGTGAGTCGAGAACTTCTCAAGGACGCTGACAACGATGTTCTCTCCAATTGAACGTGTGAGAAAGAGCCCTTCAGAAAGTCGGTCTTCTGGAACGTATGCAATTCCGGCTTCGACTGCGTCGCTTACCGACTTGATTTTCAGGTTCTTCCCTGATACTTCAAGAGATCCACCTGTTACTGGGTCGAGACCAAACAATGCTCTTGCCAGTTCGGTTCGACCTGATCCAAGTAAGCCCGCTACGCCGAGAATCTCTCCCTGGTGTAGGTCAAAAGATATGTCGCGAAAGCTGCCTTGACTAGATAAATTGGATACTTTGAGTGAAATCTTTTCGCTGACGTTGTCCGAGTGAAACTTCTGTTCATCAAAGTCACGGCCAGTCATGTACTTTGAAAAAGACCGTCTGTCAAGTTCTTTGCTTTGGCAGGTGATTATTTTCTCACCGCTTCGAAGAATCGTGAACTTCTCTGCGATTTCGAAAACCTCTTCTAGCTTGTGGGAGACAAACAGAATCGCTATTCCCCGGTGCTTCAAATCGAGAATAAGCTTGAATAGTGTCTTGACTTCGTTTCGTGTGAGCGCAGTAGTAGCCTCATCCATGATGATGAGCTTGGCGTCAGACACAAGAGCTCTGGCGATCGCTATCAGTTGTTTGTCTGCTACTGATAGTTCTGATACTCGAGCGTCTATGTCGAGTGTAATTCCAATTCTCTCGAGAGCTTCTCTTGCAACCTGGCGGATCTCACGAGGTTTCACGATTTTCTTACCAGATGCAATTTGAGCGTTTAGGGCTAAATTTTCAGCAACTGTTAAGTTTGGAAATATCGAGAAGTCTTGGTAAATGACTTGTATTCCGTGCGCGATTGCTTCGCGCGGAGAAATCTTACGGACTTTTTCGGTGCCAAATTCGATAGTACCACTGTCGGGGGAGTGAACGCCTGAAATGACTTTGATCAGAGTTGACTTTCCTGAACCATTTTCTCCGGCAAGGCAGTGTATTTCACCAGGGTATATAGAAAAGTCGATATTTTTAAGGGCCTGTACGCCCTCAAAGGATTTGCATAATTTGTGTAGTGCAACTATTGGATATTCATCCATTACTTGCCCCCTAGATGTAGTGTGAACAACACTTTTTCGCGTCTTATAGGACTGCTAGTCAGATTGGGTTCCGGACAGGGCGGAATCGGCTGAATAAGAAGCAGTCGATTCCGCCTGCCACGATTTGCTCGTTGAGTTCGCGGATTAGAAGCCGAAGTCGTCGACGTTATCTTTCGTGATGGTCACCCAAGACTTTCCTTGGAGAACTTTGTCTGACCCCGCTGCGAAGTGCATTTCTTCGTAGCCGGGTACCCCAAGATCGACGCCGTCCTTGATTTCTTCTCCGTTCAGAATCTTGGTGGCAAGGGAGGCCATTGCGTATCCAGCATCTGCGGGATCCCAAAGTGTCAAAGCTGAGACAAGATCTCTGTCAAGGATGTCTTTGTTTGTGGCGGGCATTCCAGTACCAGAGGTAAATACCTTGCCTTTTAGTCCAAGCTCATCAATCGCGCGCGCAACTCCGGGTGCGTCGAAAGAGGATGTTCCCATAATGCCTTTGAGGTCTGGGTATTTCTTCAGTAGCTCTTTTGCCGCCTGATATGCTCCTTCTGCATTGTCGGTTGATTCGACTCGTGGCTCGGCTTCAAGCAATTTCATCTTTGGGTAGGCTTCTTGGGCATGCTTGACTCCGCCATCCGCCCATTCGTTGTGAGATGCGTTTGTCACATGGCCAACCATGGTGGTGTACAATCCTTCTTCGCCCATTGCCTTGGCCAAGTTATCCATAATGAATGCGCCATATGCGTCGTTGTCGAATGCCTCGATGTCGTACATTGTGTTTTCTTGTGATGCGCCCTCGTGGGTCACAACGACAATTCCTGCATCCATTGCTTCCTTGAGAACCGGCTCGATTGCGCCTGGGTCGACGGGAACCACACCAATTGCGTCTACACCTTGAGCGATAAGGTCTTGAATAACCTGAGCCTGCATGGTCGCATCAGTTTCTGCAGGGCCTTTCTGATAGACATTGAGTCCTGTATCTTCGGCATACTTCTTGACGCCTTGTTCCATTCGCACAAACCACGGATTCGTTGCGTCCTTGGGGACGATTGCAATGGAGTAGTCCTTGTCGGACTTTGTTGCATTGTCTGAACCGCTCGAAGCTGAGGACTCAGCCTGGTTGGCTGTTCCTCCGCCGCTGCATGCGGTTACGAGGAAACTCATACTCGCAATGGCAACGATTGCATTAATCCACCGCGTAGACCTTCTCATGATCAACCTCAATCTACTTCGTCGTAATGAATATTTGAAAGGGTGAGGCTTGCGTTGAAAATCTCGGCGGCCACTCCCTTATGGCCTCGTGTAATGACTTCTTGCGCAAGCATGACTGATTGTACTCGCTTGCGGCGAGAGTGAGATCTGTTCCACTAAAGATGGGGTGATCGTAATAGTCTCGCAATTATTCGGATGGACAATTAAAGCCGCTTGCGGATCGCGCGTTTAGCTCAAGATGTGCAAGAGGATGTTAGCGTGGAATTTCGGTTTGTTTGCTGGCTATCTCTGTTTTTCACTGATTCCCAACAGTGATCTGAAATAAGCGGCCGCAAATGTCGAAGACGATTTAGCGTCTGGCTGTTAGTAGCCAACATGGAGTTGGGTGAGTGGGTAATGAATTTTACTGAGTATGAGAGCGATGAGCAGTACTTGGGAGACTGGCCCGCTTGGAGTACTTCAGCCGGTACACCACGTTCATCAAGAGGGAATCAAACGTTGACAACCCCGCCTCGCCAGTGATCTCAGCGATTCGAGCAGCACGCGCATTCTTTTCCAACACGTATTCGATGGCGGCAGCGTCGCCCTCGTCAATTCCCAGACACAATGCGGCACGCGACAAGAGGACGACATTCGAGCCGAGCCTGTTGTCAGCGCGCAGGCCGACGATCTGGGCAAAATCGTCCAGCTGCGGTGTCAACGTACGTCCGAAGAACGTGCTGACCTGCGAATCCGTGCACACGCGGATCGCGGTCACATCCTCACGTTTCGCATAGCACTGTTCATGCAGCCTGACAGTCAGAGTTGACGGGGAGCAGGGCACGAACTCAAGATCGCGCGTGAAATACTCGATCTGCCCTGCCGAATCCGGTGGGGTGCAGGTACGGCGCGACATGACCACGCCGTCAGCATCGGGCGCGAGCTCCGCTTCGGTCAGAGATTGGGGCACGAGACCTTCGTAAATCTCACGACACACCTGCTCCAGGCGGGTCGCGCGGGCCAGAGCGTCGGACTTACTGGTGCCGCACACCAGCGCGCCGGGAGCACGCATCAACACGACATTCACATCGGGGTGATCAAACAGAACCTGTTCAACACCGTGGTGGAGTGTGTGCGTACCCGGCAGGCCGTAGCTGGCGATCGGCAGGATACCCTGACCCAGCAGACGAGCATGCTCATCGGACAACTCGAAGCTCTCGGGGCTGACGGACAAGGACGACGCGTAGGGCTGATGCGTGTGAATCACCATCGCAGCATCCGCTCGCAGTCGGTAGCACAAGGCGTGCATCGGGTATTCCGAGGACGGCTTGAACGGGCCGATAGCCTGACCGTCGTCATCCACTTCGCTCAGGTCCTCGGGCTGCATGGTGGAATATGAACGGCCCGAGGGCGTGATGACGAACGCATTACCGCGAACGCGAGCACTGACATTGCCCCAGGTGCGCACTACCAGGCCATGATCGAGCAGGTCGTGAGACAAAGCAATGACGTCCTCGCGTGGATTCGCGGTCAGGGGAACCTGCTCGGGCACCACGTGGCCCGGTCCGAAATCCGGCGCGCTCATAGCTTCGTGACCTGGTCAAAGACACGGTCGAAACGGGTGAGCGCGTCGTCGATCATCTCATCGGAGTACGCAGCCGAGGTGTACAGGCGCGAGCCGGCCAACGTGACGATGCCTTCAGCCATGTAGGCGGCGCCCATATGCTCCATCTCCTTCTTCCGAGCCGATGTCTCCTTCAGGACGTGAGGGATCGTCCACGGTTTCGTCCAGTTGATCGAGAAGTGCATCGTCCCCACTGTCTCCAGGTGACAGATCGACCCCTGGTTGAAGGCGACGAACGGCAGACGATGTTTTTTGATGAGGGCACGCAGACCATCGGTCAAGCGGTTGCCAGCCCGCGTCGCCTTCTCGCAGGCACCAGTTTCAGCGATCTCCTTGACGGTGTAGTAGCCGGCCAGGGCGCTCAGCGGTGTGGCCGCGAGAGTACCGCCAACGAGCGCCTTCTTGACCTTGTCGCCACTTTGGATACCAGCCGACAGGTAGCGCATGTACTTGGTGGGACCACCGACACCGCCGGCTCCGGGGTAGCCGCCTGCGACGACCTTGCCAAACACAGTCAGATCCGGGCGGATCCCCATCAGACCTTGCGCGCCGTGTTCGGACAGGCGGAAGGCGGTGACAACCTCGTCAAAAATCAACAGTGCGCCGAACTTGGTTGCCAGGCGGCGCAGGCCGTGCAGGAAGTCCATCGACACGGGGCGCGTACCGCTTTCAGGGCCGACCGGCTCAACGAAAATGGCAGCGGTTCCGCCGCGCAGCTTGTTGGCCATCAGGGTGCGCTCGACATCCTTGAGATCACCGGGGAAATATTCTTGCGTGTACTTCATCGAAGCCAGCGGGATACCTTTGGCCTGTGTCCACTTCGAGCCAGGCACGCGAATACCGTATGCCAGTTGATCGCTCCAACCGTGGTAGCCGCCACCCATCTTCATGATGAATTTGTTCTTCGTAGCCAGGCGTGCGATACGTGACGCAGCCGCACATGCCTCGGATCCGGAGTTGAACATGCGGAACATATCGACGCTGTCGAACAACTCGGAAATCAGTTTAGCCAGCCGGTATTCGTATTCATGGAACAGGCCGGTGGATGGGCCGCACGTGTTGAGCAGGTCAATGACTTTTTCACGCACGGACTGCGGATTCGACCCCAGCACCGTTGGTCCGCCTGCCTGCAGGAAGTCGTAATACGTGTTGCCGTCCAGGTCAGTCAGTGTTGCGTCCTTTGCGCTCGTGAACACCAGCGGGAACGGATAGTTGAACGCCAGATTGTGCTGAACGCCGCCGGGGATGTACTGCTGGGCTTCCCCGATCATCTCCTTGGATTTCTGGCACTTCGCATCAAAGTAATCGCGCTCGTAAGCGGCCAGTGCCGACGGTTTAATGGAATAGATAGGTTGTGCGATCAATGAGTCGAGCTCATGTATCACCTGGTCAATTCCAGGTCGATTCATATCCACAGCGGCCTCCTCGCCGGTTTCTACGTGCAGTGAGTACGCACTCATGTTTTCGTCCAAAATCATATCATGCAGCTTTCCGCGTGGTAATCTTTTGGCAAAGGTGAGCTGTTACAGCACTCATGGAGGAGTCATGGTTAACGCCGCAATGAAGCGGTTCCAGGCGCTTGCACCGGAAAAACGCGAACGGATTGAGCGAGCAGCCATTGCCGAATTCGCCGCACACGGCTACGCCACGGCCAACACGAACACTATTGCCGAGCGTGCAGGCATCTCCGTGGGAGCACTGTTTCGCTACTTTGACACCAAACGCGACATTTTCATGTATGTCGTCGGACGCGCCCAGGACGAATTGCGCACCGCCCTGCTCGCAATCACAGACGAGGGAGACTCCGCACTGACTCGCATCGGTGCCCTCGCAGAACTGGCGGTAACCTCGGCGTCGACGCATCGTGACCTGGTACGCCTGTACTGCGAACTGACAGCCACCGGAAGCGCTGAGATCGTGGCAGAAAGCGTGGATCAGCTTGAAGGCGAAACGTTCAGGATGTACCGCGAACTCATTGCCGAAGGGCAGGAAACAGGTGAGATTCGCACCGATATCGATTCGAGCACGCTGGCGTTCTTCATTGACAACATCATGATGTCGTTGCAGTATGCCCGAGCCAGTGACTATCACATTCAGCGCGCGTTGCTGTATGTCCCCGGGATGAGTGATGCCGAGCTTGCCTCGGGCGCACGTGAATTCCTCATTTCCGCCTTGCAAGTGCCTGAAGGAGGAAACCACAAGTGATAACCGTGCTGGCATACGATGTTGGGACGTCGGGAGTCAAGACATGCCTGTTCGAGATTGATGACCGAATTCGTATCATCGACTCAGTTTCGGCATCGTACTCACTGCATGTTCTGCCTGATGGGGGAGCTGAGCAGGATCCTGACGAATGGTGGCAGGCAATCGTTCAGACCACCCGACAGATTGCCCGCGACCATCCTGAGCAGTGCGCAACACTGACCGGCATCAGTTTTTGCGCGCAGATGCAGTGCCTCGTCATGGTTGACCGACGAGGGCGCCCGGTCTGCCCGGCGATGAGTTACATGGATCAGCGTGCCAGCGTTGAGATGCGACTGATCGGTGGGAAGGCGCCGCGCATTTCAGGTGTGAACGCGGGGATATTGGCCAAAGCCTTGTACCATACGGGTGCGGCACCGGCTTCCGTGAAAGATCCTGTGTGGAAATACCACTGGGTGCGCCGCAACAAGCCCGAAGCGTTCGCGCGTGCCTATAAGTGGCTGGACGCTAAGGAAGCGATCATTGCACGGATGACCGGCAAGTTCGTCATGAGTCACGATTCGGCTTTCGCCACGCTTCTATATGACGTGCGCGCTCGGAAGGGACGGTTCAGTCCCGAAGTGATGCGGGCTCTTCACGTCAATCCCGCCCATATGCCCGAGATTGTGGCCAGCACCGATGTGGTCGGTCCGCTCCTTGCCGAGGCTGCCGACGAACTCGGTTTGCCTGAAGAGACACCGGTGTATGCCGGTGGCGGCGATGCTTCGCTCATCGGTGTAGGAGCCGGTGCGACCGAGCTGCACGATACTCACGTGTATATGGGCACGTCAGGGTGGGTCGGTACCGTCACGGATAAACGCGCGGTGGATTTGAGTGCCATGATTGCAACCGTTGTCGGTGCGGACCCCTCGCGCTACCACTACTTTGCTGAGCTGGAGACGGCAGGTAAGTGCCTGGAGTGGGTGAAGGACCATCTGGCCCTCGACGAAATTAACGTCTACCTGGATAAGCACAGTGTATGCGAGGGGATGGAGGCCCGTTTCCGCAGCCTGTATGACTACATGTCGGAAGTCATTTCCCGCAGTGAACCCGGTGCGGGGGGAGTGCTGTTCACTCCGTGGCTGCATGGCAACCGGTGTCCGTTTGAGGATCCGAACGCCCGCGCAATGTTCATGAATATTTCATTGAATACCGGCAAGACGGAGCTGATGCGTGCCGTCGTCGAAGGCGTGTGTTACCACATGCGCTGGTTCATCGAAACTCAGGAAAAAAAGGTCATGACTTCATCGGTTGTGCGCTTTGTCGGTGGCGGAGCGTTGTCTGATGTGACTGCGCAGATTCTTGCTGACATTGTGGGCCGTCCGGTTGAAGTGACGGAGAATCCGCAGGATGCCGGCGCTGTCGGGGCTGCGCTGCTTGTCGCGGTCGGTGCGGGAATCACTCCGACCGTGGAAAGTGCGCGGCGCTTGGTGACAGTGCACGCTCGCTTCGAGCCGCGCCGCGAACTGGCTCAGACCTATGCACGCCAGTACGACGCGTACCGCAAGATCTACCCAGCCAATAAAAAAATCTTTTCGCTTCTGAATCGTGGGTGATGATGATGGCACAACGATCGACGAAAGTCCAGGCCGTTATGTTCGTGCTGCTCTCGTTGAGCGCAGGCGTGATCGAGGCAGTGTCTTACCTGCTGTTGGATTGGTTGACTCCGCTGCCTTATGACTGGAAACACGTCATCTCAATTATCTTGTCAGTGATCTGGAACTTCACGCTCAACAGGCGCTACACCTTCCGATCAGCCAACAATGTTCCGATCGCCATGGCGAAGGTGGCCCTGTTCTACGTCTTTTTCATCCCGATCACTGCGTGGCTAGGCCAAGTGGTCGCCAATGCTGGGGTGAGCGAAGTCCTGATCAAAGCGGCGACGATGGTCCTCAACGGGGTAGGAGAATTTGTGTGGTGGAAGTTCGTGGTCTTCCGTGGCAGTGAGGATACGAATTCCCTCGCCCAGCACGCAGACTCCGCCAACAACATGGGAAGCGCAGAACCTGCAGGTCACGCCGAAACTGAGTGAGCAGGGTAGGCATTGCGTCCTGGTATCTGTGTTGAGTGAGCCGGGCAGGCGGCGCGTCCTGATATCTGCGTGCCTGCGCGCACGATGCCCTGGGTTTACCCCCTCGCGAGTGCACATTCCCCTAGATCTAACCTCCACGGGTGCACATTCCCCTAGATTTTCGCTCCTTTTTGCACAATCCCCTAGATCTCACACCCGCCCATTTCACCGCGGTTGTGAACATGCAGGTCACCGGGCATTCTCATTTTCGAGGGTGGTCCCGCCCGCTGTTGATCTAGGGGTTCGTGCACACACCACCCTCAGATCTAGGGGAATGTGCACGACAGCCCCTTAAATCTAGGGGAATGTGCACGACGGACCCTAAGATCTAGGGGTTCGTGCACCACAGCACTTGAGATCTAGGGGTTTGTGCGCGGCGGAGCCTAGAATCCAGGGCATCGTGCAGCACACAGACCATGATCCGATCACTGCTCCGCCCCGCGCCCGGAACCACAACACAACCAGCCAGGCAAGAATCAACCCGCCGCGACAAGAGCCGACCGATTGACGACATGACGTATTTCGGGGCGGATCGGCACCGCGGCCAAGCACCGCACCGATATTGCAATGCCGGGAAAGCCGCCAAGCGCTGAAAGCTACAGGGAACCGAAAGCCCCCGAGCTGGAGCCGTCAGGAATCAAAAGCACCCGCCCATTTTGGTTGGAGGATTGATGAGGCTGACCACTGCTCCTCACTCAGTTCCAACGCGCTATCTACGGGAGCTGCCACCCAACTCAATACGCTGTCGCTTGCCAGAGCGGCCGCCTGGTCACCCGGCCATGCGGCCGGCCAGGCAACAGCGTCAAGCGCCATAATGCGCTGTGCCATTGCGCCTTGCACGAAGTCGATCCACGCCTGCGCCCCGGCACTAGGCAGGGAGCTGGCAGTAGGAACAGTGCCCGCAGTAGCTTGAGCCCCGGTCGGAGCTTGGTCACCCGGCCAGGGCGCGACGAACATGGAGCGCTTCACGCAAGTTCCACCGATCAGCGCACCATATGATTCAACGCCGGTGTTGAGCAGCAGCGGCGCATGCGCCAAGTCAGAGGCGGCGACCACGGAATAGTAGGACGGCGCTGCTGTCGACGAGGCTGCTTGGTTGCTTCGCGACGAGGCTGCTTGGTTGCTTCGCGACGCGCCCGGCTGGTTACCTTGGGATCCGGCCGCCTGGCCGCGCGCGCTTTGAGTTCCCGCCGAGCTGTCTTCCGCCGCACTATCGCCCGTGGCACTGTCTCCAGTTGCGCGCTGGCCACTCGCCCCCTGGGTGTCCGCACTCACAGGTACCCCGTGGTCAAGCGCACTCCACGAGGAGGTTGCGCCACTCCCCTTGTCGATTCTCACGCCACGCTTTGCGGCGTCCTTCCACCAGGTCGGAGCTTTGTCACCTTTCACGCTCGCCGTTGCCAGCATGAATGCTCTGCCGGCAGCAGAGGTCACCGGGTCGGGAACAGTAAACAGCACGGCAAGCGCGTCATCAATCAGCTCATCAAAGGAGGCGGCAGCTTTCCCGCGATTAGCCTCGATAAACAGTCGGTCGACCGCGGCGCACACATCGTCACGGCCATAGACCGTTGCGTCTTTCAGTCCCAGATCGGCCAGGTCGGCCGGATCCAGTCCCATCAGCACGTCGGGAGCACCCTCGTCAATAGCGGACAACAGGCTGCCAGCTTCACCACTGCGGCTGATGGGGAGAATTTCGGCCTTGAAGCCGCTGCGTTCGGTGAATTCCTCAAGTAGACGCGGGGGGAGCGAAGCCTTGCTATCTGCTACCACGCCGATGCGCACGGTTCCTGTTCCGCGTGTAACGGCAGGGCGTTCCTTCGGTCCAGGGGCCCCCCCCGGGCCCACTGCGCCAGACATTGACGAGGGGGACGCGCCATCGGCCGACCCGGCTGACTGGCTCGACGCGAACGGGTCGGTCACCGCGGTTGGATCGACTGAGGCGGTGCAAGCGCTCAGTGCAAGGGCGACACTCACGCACGCTGCCGCGCCTAGACACATGGGTCGGCGCACGGATGGGTGTAGGCGCGCTGTGCTGAAGCGTCCTTGTGGCGCAGTGTTCATCGCGGCAGCCTCCCTTGTCGTTTCTGGTTCCATTGTCGCCTGTGCGCGGGCGGTTGCGGCGCATCCGGAGCGTATTTTGCGAACGCGATATTCTTTTTATCACGCGCCGCGCACGCAAATGGGGCATGATTACATCAGAGCCACGCCGCCACGCGTTGAGCTGGCGCTGCGTTGTTCGCCTTTTTGACAACACGTTGAGGAAACGGAGAACACTATGGATATCGGGTGGAAGATTGCAAGCGCCGGGTCAATGGCTCTGTCGGCAATGGTGGCGAACAAGCTGGTCGAAGGCGGTTGGAAGCTTGTCACCGGCAAGCCGATTCCACGCGAAGACGATGACAATGTCCAGATTGTGCAGCTTCTGGCGTTCGCAGCCCTGTCAGCGGTGTGCGTGTCGGTCATTCAGCGTTACGCCATCAAGGGTGCGAAGAAGTGGTACGGACCTGGTCAGATTGACGACTGATCACCACGACGATGTGTGGGCACGACGAATGGTGAATAATGCGTAGTCCCGCATGGTGATCGGAGTTTTCAGTGAGTGAGTTTCATGAGGGGTCGCCGTGCGTTCACTACGGCACTCCGGTTGTCTCTGGTGTGGCGTGGGCGCCCTCGGCGTGGGCCAGGCGCCCGACGCTGCCCGCGCAGGACGAGGCGGAGCTGACGCCTGATCAGCGGCCAGGCGCAATCGACGCGTACATGACGGCAACTGACGTGGTGGCGCAGCGCCTGTTTGAGCGTGCCGAGCACTCTGAAGGCAGCGCGGCCGAGGTTCTTGCCGTCACCGCGTCAATGGCGACCGACAAATCATGGCGCAAGGAGACGGTCAGGTACATCGAGGCAGGCGTTCCCGCTGTTCAGGCAGTGGTACGTGCTACCGCGAAACTGATTGATTCCTTTGAACGCGCCGGTGGCATTATGGGCGAACGCACTACCGACTTGCGCGATGTGCGTGACCGCGTCATCGCTGAGCTGCGTGGGGAGCCCGAGCCAGGCATTCCGCGCACTGATCACCCGGTAGTGTTACTGGCTGATGATCTCTCTCCTGCTGATACCGCAGGGCTTGACCCCTCGATGTATTCCGCGATCGTCACAGAGTTCGGCGGCCCGACCTCGCACACGTCGATCATTGCTCGCCAGCTCGGCATCCCGTGCATCGTGGCGGCCCGCACCATTGGGCAAATTGCCGAGGGTGTCCATGTCCTTGTCGATGCGCATACCGGAACAATTACGACGGGCAGCTCAGCGACACACATGCCGAAAAAACGCCGGCGCCCGCCCGCCACTGTGACGCTCATGACGCAGTTGCTCATGAAGCTGAACGCCTGGCGGCGATCCGTGCCTGGCACGGGCCGGGACGCACGCGCGACGATGTGCGTGTTGAACTGTTGGCAAATGTGCAGGACGATGTGACGACGAGGTTGGCGGCACACTCTGGCGATGCGGAAGGTATCGGCCTGTTCCGCACAGAGTTGTACTTCCTCAACACTCAGGTCGAGCCCAGCGTGGACGATCAGGCTGTGCTGTACGGGAAGGTGCTGCAGGAGTTCCCTGAATCAAAGGTTGTGGTGCGCACGTTGGATTCCGGCTCCGATAAGCCTGTCCCATTCGCCCCGCTGCTGGAGGAAGCAAACCCGGCTCTGGGTGTGCGCGGTATCCGCACCACTGGCCACAACCAGGAATTTCTGCCCCGCCAACTCGACGCGATTAGATTGGCAGCTTCTTCTGTTGGGCATGAGCATGTGCGCGTGATGGCACCGATGATTTCCACAGTTGCGGAAACCCAGTGGTTTGCCGGCCTTGTCCATGATCGCGGCCTGAAAGCCGGCATCATGGTGGAGGTTCCCTCCGTTGCCATCATGATTGACAAGTTTGCGCCACTGGTGGATTTCGTGTCGATCGGGACGAATGATCTGACGCAGTATGTGATGGCTGCTGACAGAATGTCGCCCCACCTGGCCGAGTACACCGACCCGTGGCAGCCGTCGGTGCTGCGCCTCATTGCCCACACTGCGAAGGTGTGCCGCGAGACCGGCACAGATGTATGCGTGTGTGGTGAGGCTGCTGCTGACCCCTTGCTTGCATGTGTCTTGGTCGGCATGGGTGTGCAGTCTCTGTCGATGGCATGCCCGGCTATCCCACCGGTGGGTGCTCGTCTGGCGTCAGTGACACTCGAGCAATGCCAGGCAGCTTCTGTAGCCATCCGTGAGGCAACCAGCCCAGGAGAGGCGCGTCATTTTGCCCGTACCCAACTCCCCCCGCTCGCATCAGCTCACTGAGCGCGCCCAGGAAATGAACTCGTCGGCCGAGTAGACGGGTTTGCCCCACTTTGCGGCGTTCCTGGCTTTGCCGGACATAGTGGTCACGTCCGCAGCGATCAGGACGTCACATCGCGTCTTTGACACACTCGGCGCGACAGCCAGGCCACAGGTGTGTGCGAGGTTTTCCATCTGCTCGCGCGACCACACCTCACCGTCACACACAGCCGTGCCGGTGAAGCACACGCGCATGGGCATGGCCGCATCACCGCTGTGTTCCTCAATGAACCGCGCCCACGTGGTCTGCTCGCCCCGAGTGCGGTAGCTGATCGCCACTGCGTACCGCCTGCAAAAATCGTCAATGAGCTGCGCGGCGCTGTCACCGAGCGTAAGCCCAGCGACGCGTTCTTCGATCAGTGCGGCCACTTTCACCGGATCGCCGTAGGGCACGATTTGTCGAAGCGATCGCGGCAGGAGCCATGCGGCTCGAGGCTCGTCGACCGGCGTGTATGCCGGTGCGCGTTCGGGCAGGTTCGCGCCTTCTGCATGTGCTGCGTCGCGCAGCTTTTCGGCTCGTGTGAGCGCGCTTGCTGCGCTTTGGGGCACCTGAACCGTGAGCACTGATTCGAGGGGTGCGACGATGCCGGTACGTTTGAGCTCATCATCCCAGATTCGCAACATGTCGTCGTGTGCCTGTGCGACGAGGGTGTGGCCGGAAATGCGTTCTTCAACGGCTGGCCATATATCAGCCAGGCGCGGCGCTACCTGCAGGTCAGCGGCACGAATGTCATAGGTCGCTGCGGCATCTCCGATGTCACGCGTCGGGTTGATCAGTGAGGTGAGTGGGGCACCCTCGTCAAATGTGAAGGCGATTTCGAGGGGGCGTATGAATCCGTCGCCGTGACCGCAGGTGAGCGCGCCGCAGTATGCGCGACGGCCAGTGGGCAGGCCGGTTGTGTCTGCCAGGAATGCGCGGATGCGGTGATCGATTTTCACGTCGCGCGGGTAGATGGGGCGTGTCAGCACGAGGCCGTCGAGGCTGCGGCACCGTGACAGCGCTACGTAGAGTTGGCCGGCGGCGAAGGTGGCTCCCGAAAGGTCGATGACGGCACGGTCGAGGGTTTGGCCCTGAGATTTGTGGATCGTGATGGCCCACGCCAGTTTGAACGGCATCTGCGTGAAGGAGCCGACGACGCTGTGGCGCAGGACTCCACCTTCGACGGTGGGGTGGGTGATCTCCCATGCGTGTGGTTCAACGCTGACTGTCGAGCCGTCGCGCAGTTCAACGAGCACTTCGATGTCGTCATCGACACTGCATTCGATCGAGTCAGTCGCCAAGTTCGAG
>OATV01000258.1_pt1 | contig 21682 bp, 15 predicted proteins | sample 1476081 | NCBI WGS metagenome assembly OATV01 (sample SAMEA2579990, study PRJEB22360) | human gut metagenome | biome: human gut; feature: human-associated habitat; material: faeces | place: Denmark | collected 2008/2010
TCCTTGAACATGCCCCTGCCACGGAACCCCCCTACAGCAGCACCTGCCAATAAAGCTAATATTTTTTTATTCATTATAATTCCCTCCAAAAACAGCCCTTATAATACTTAGGCTTTGGTAATAATATGCTTATATTTTACACAATTTTTCAATATAATTCAACATTCTTCATGAATATTTGATGAATTTTTAGTTATATCTATCTATAAATATTATAAATATAAATATTTAAACCCTCTCTATTGCCGAATCACTGCGATTCTCTGCACATATTACATTCCCGAAATTATAATACTATTTATCTTTTTTAAGATTCTCTAACAATAATAAAATTACTGGTCTTATAAGTTCATCAAAATCATTATTATATATACTAATAGATCTAACTATAATTGAACGAATAAAAGCTCCCTTATGCACTAAGGAAGCTTTTATCATTTCATATGTATATCCCTTACATATATACGTGAAATCAGAAGTTTCTGGTCAGATAACACATTCCCCAATGTGTCATTTTTTTCACATTACGTATTGTACATCAAAAATTTTTAATAGACAAGAGTTTATTCACTTCTTTTTCATGAATCCTTCTAAAACTTTCAATGTGAAAAAGAATTTACATCTCATTAAACAACCTTATGTTGCCATGTTCCTCGAATAAATCTCAAATAAGAACAACATAATCTTAGAGACTGATCGAAGCACAAAGATAACCATGCCCCAAAAAGCCCTAAACCTAGTGTAATGCACAATAAATAAGTAATAATAGGACGAATGATTGCTACGCTTACAAGAGAATATTTCATGATGTAATATGTATCTCCTGCCCCTTTCAACACACCGGAATACACTTGCTGTAATGCTTGAGGGAATGCAGCGATAGCCATAATGCCCATCAAAGTGGCTGAAAGTGTAACAACATCACTTTCACGAGTATATAACTGTACTAAAAAATCACCAGGACCAATAAAGATTAATGCACTTACAAGGCCCACGACTAAACCAATACGAGCACCAATTTTACCATAAGTACGTGCAATATCTGGTCGTTTGTGTCCCAGACTTTGCCCCGTATGTGATGCACCTGCAAATCCAAGACCCATCGCAAAATAGTAAAATATATCCATTAAATTCATACATACGTAATGTGCTGCTAAAGGTACCGCACCTAAGGAAGCAACAATCATAGTGTATGTATACATACCGAACCGCTCAAAGAACTGTTCTCCTAAAGAACTGCCACCGACATGAAACATTGTATGTAATACGGGCCTTTCAAAAGTCCATTTCGACGGATGGCGCAATGTTAATCCAGTAGAAGTATGTTGTGAAATCGTACGCAACAACAATAATGCAATAATAGCACTACTGATCATAGTGGATACACCTGCCCCCATAACGCCAAGTTCAGGGAAGAAACCAATACCATAAATCAAGAAGAAATTCATTATCGTATTCAAAATATTCCCTACTACATTAGATTTAAAAATAACTTTAGTGTTACCATATCCAATGAGTGCAGCCCCTACGATTTGGCTAAAGGACTGAAATATTAAGCTAATAACTATGAAACGACCATACCAAACGGCTGTTTCAATATAGCCATCTTCAGCACCCGTAAAACGTAGAATATGCTCTAAATTCAAGAAACATATCAATAATAACGGTACATAAATAAAAAAATTCAATAAAATAGATTGCTTGAGTACGGCATTCATACCATCTACATCACCTTCACCATGACGACGAGCTATAATTGCCGTCACAGCAATGGATAAGGCTCGACAAAAGATGAGCATTACCATCTCAGGTTGACCCATAATGCCTACCGAAGCAAGAGCTGACGCACCTAAGGCACCAACCATCGCCAAATCAATGGCAGTCATAAATTGTAACATCAAGCCTTGTAATGTAGCTGGCCAAGCTATTTTTAAATAATTACCATATAGCTGCTTTGTAGTTCCTACAGGTCCTAATCGTTCTGCAACAGGCAACATGGTATCTACTGAAAGCCATCGTTGTATACGGTCTAACATCCTATCTCCTATTCATGTAAGATCATATAGTAAAGGCATTACTTCACCTCTTATATCTATTGTATTATATCATATAACATATGAGAAATCATTCATATGTTATGCTTTTTAAATAAGAATATATATCAAAATAGCAAAAAAGAACCTCTTAGACGAAATGTATATACCCTATCAAGTAGAACAATGTATAAGAGGTTCTTTAGTTTTACAGGAAAATAACTATCTTAGACTATTATCAAAATTAGTTCTCAACTCTTAACCTTTAGAGGCTAATAATTGATTTACTACGGCACGCAAGTCATCTAAGCCTTGTTTAGTTTCAGCCAATTCTTGACGTTGACGTTCATTTTCAGCTTCTAATGTATTTAAACGTGCTGCTTGATTAGCAATAACAGTTTTCTGATTACTATTTTCTTTTTTGAGACTAGATACTTCATCTTGCATTACATAAACAGAGCTAATAGGACCTGCTTTATAACGCTCTGGGATAGCGTCTTTTCTTTCACGACTACCACCAAATTTATGCGTTACACCTGCATTTACCATGTTATGGCTAGTGCCAAGTGAAACACCTACGTTGAACATAGTATCTTCAGTTCGGTAGTGAGCAATACCGATGGCACCCGCAGTTTCACCACGGTAGTTACCGATACCAGCCATAATTTGTGTTGGTTCCAATGGATCATATTGAATTGGTTTCAACGCTGCCATAGCTGCCGCATGAGCACCAACACGTTGTGTTTCAGTACCGACACGGTTAACAGCTTCTTGTAAACCAGCATTAGATGCTTTCAATTGGCTAACATTTACTGCATCAGTATCAGCTGTGCCAGGCGCTACTCCATGAATTTTGTTGCCACCATTATTTAAGCCATCTACAGTAAGTGATACAGAGCTAGCTGCTGTATCTGCAGGAGTAATAGTCATACCACCCCCATTAATTGTAGTAGAGTTGCCAGCTGCATCTTTCACAGTTGTACCTGCAGGAGTGATTTTAGTAGATACACCGTTTTCATCACCTACAGTAACACGGTTTAGGCCTTTTAAGTCTTTAGCCAAGCCATATGTGAAAGTAGTTCTATCTTGGTTAACTACAAGATTATCACCAGCTTGGAATTTTACGGTATCACTACCTTGTACTTTTTCAACAGTACCTCCTGCAGCTGTTACCTTCCATGCAGATATATCTTTGACTTGTTGTTTACCAGCCTCTGTTAAGTTGCTCAAATCTTGATTTGCTGCATTATCAATTTTTGCTTTAGTTTGATCATCAATCTTAACAGTTACATCTTCACCATTAGCTATAGTTGTTAAGCCGTTTTCGCCTTTAATATTGAATTTTACATCGCCTGTACTCAACGATTTTTCATCGGTAGAACCAGAGTTACCACCTAAAGAAATCTTACGGGCAATAGCTGTCGTGTTTTTGTCGATATTAGCTTTATTGGTTGCGATGTTATCCTTATTAGTTGCAATATCACTAGTATTTTTAGTGATAGCCGCTTTGTTATCAGCAATGGCATCAGCATTTTTACCAATCTTATCTGTATTATCAGCAATGTTGGCTTTGTTTTCTGCTACTTGATCATCAACATGTTTCAATTGATCTTCTGTGGCGGCACGTCCAGAGACAGGCTGTGTTTGACCCGGAGTCCATGCAGTGTTAGTCAAACCCGTTACTTGAGGTGTTTCTACACCTTCTGTAGCTTTCACTTTTGGTGCTGTAATGGTTTGATTTGCTTTTACAGTATTGAAAGTTACGTCTTGTTTAGTAGCAATTGTGAAGTCTTTACCATTTTGAGTAATAGAAATGTTATCACCATCGATAAACTTAACTGTATTGCCACCTTCAACTCTTTGGGCAGTATTATCATTAGCTACTACGTTCCATGCGGATAAATCCTTAACTTGTTGCTTACCGTCAGGGGTCAAATTGCTCAAGTCTTGGTCAGCTGCATTCTCGATTTTACCTTTAGTCGTATCATCGAGTTTAACAGTCACATCGTCGCCATTAGCAACCGTAGTAAGACCATTTTCACCTTTCACATTGAATTTCACATCACCTGTGCTCAAAGATTTTTCATCAGTCAAACCAGAGTTACCACCTAAAGAAATCTTACGAGCGATAGCAGCAGTATTTTGAGCAATATCCCTTTTGTTTGTAGCAATGTCACTTGTATTTCTATCAATTGCAGTTTTATTGTCGGCAATTTTTTGTTTATTGTCGGCAATAGCATCCGCATTTTTACCAATCTTATCTGTATTATCAGCAATATTGGCTTTGTTTTCTGCTACTTGATCATCAACTTGTTTCAATTGGTCTTCTGTGGCAGCACGACCAGATACAGGTTGTGTTTGACCTGGAACCCAAGCGATATTAGTCAAGCCAGTTACTTGAGGTGTTTCAACTCCAGTTGTCGCTTTCACTTTTGGGGCTGTAATCGTTTGATTAGCGGTTACTGAATCAAAAGTTACGTCTTTCTTAGTAGAAATGGTAAAGTCTTTACCATTTTGAGTAATAGAAATGTTATCACCATCGATGAATTTAACAGTATTTCCACCTTCAACCTTTTCAGCTGTTTCATTATTAGCGACTACATTCCAAGCTGCTAAATCCTTAACCTGTTGCTTACCGTCAGGAGTCAAATTGCTCAAATCTCGATCAGCTGCATTATCGATTTTGCCTTTAGTCGTATCATCAAGTTTAACAGTCACATCGTCTCCATTAGCAACTGTTGTAAGACCATTTTCACCTTTAACATTAAATTTCACATCACCGGTGCTCAAGGATTTTTCATCGGTAGATCCAGAGTTACCACCTAAAGAAATCTTACGAGAGATAGCAGCAGTATTTTGAGCAATATTAGCTTTATTAGAAGCAATATCACCTTTGTTTATAGCAATGTCACTTGTATTTTTATCAATTGTAGTTTTATTGTCGGCAATTTTTTGTTTGTTATCTGCAATCGCATCAGCGTTTTTACCAATTTTATCTGTATTGGCTGCGATGTCAGCTTTATTAGTTGCAATATTGTCTTTATTAGTAGCAATATCGCCTGCATTTTTATCAATTGCAGCTTTATTGTCAGCTATTTTTTGCTTGTTATCCGCAATGGCATCAGCATTTTTGCCAATCTTATCTGTATTATCAGCAATATTGGCTTTGTTTACTGCTACTTGATCATCAACGTGTTTCAATTGGTCTTCTGTCGCTGCACGACCAGATACAGGTTGTGTTTGCCCCGAAGTCCATGTAGTGTTAGTCAACCCGGTTACTTGAGGTGTTTCGACCCCAGTTGTCGCTTTCACTTTTGGCGCTGTAATGGTTTGGTTAGCGGTTACCGTATCAAAGGTTACATCTTTCTTAGTAGAAATGGTGAAGTCCTTACCATTTTGAGTAATAGAAATATTATCACCATCGATGAATTTAACAGTATTGCCACCTTCAACCTTTTCAGCCGTTTCATTATTAGCGACTACATTCCAAGCTGCTAAGTCCTTAACCTGTTGCTTACCGTCAGGAGTCAAATTGCTCAAGTCTCGATCAGCTGCATTATCGATTTTGCCTTTAGTCGTATCATCGAGTTTAACTGTCACATCGTCGCCATTAGCAACCGTAGTAAGACCATTTTCACCTTTCACATTGAATTTCACATCACCTGTGCTCAAAGATTTTTCATCGGTAGAACCAGAGTTACCACCTAAAGAAATCTTACGGGCAATAGCAGTAGTATTTTTATCAATATTATCTTTATTAGTGGCAATATCTGCTTTGTTTATTGCAATCTCACTAGCATTTTTAGTGATAGCAGCTTTATTGTCAGCTATTTTTTGCTTGTTATCTGCAATAGCATCCGCATTTTTGCCAATCTTATCTGTATTATCAGCAATATTGGCTTTGTTTACTGCTACTTGATCATCAACGTGTTTCAATTGGTCTTCTGTCGCTGCACGACCAGATACAGGTTGTGTTTGCCCCGAAGTCCATGTAGTGTTAGTCAACCCGGTTACTTGAGGTGTTTCGACCCCAGTTGTCGCTTTCACTTTTGGCGCTGTAATGGTTTGGTTAGCGGTTACCGTATCAAAGGTTACATCTTTCTTAGTAGAAATGGTGAAGTCCTTACCATTTTGAGTAATAGAAATATTATCACCATCGATGAATTTAACAGTATTGCCACCTTCAACCTTTTCAGCCGTTTCATTATTAGCGACTACATTCCAAGCTGCTAAGTCCTTAACCTGTTGCTTACCGTCAGGAGTCAAATTGCTCAAGTCTCGATCAGCTGCATTATCGATTTTGCCTTTAGTCGTATCATCGAGTTTAACTGTCACATCGTCGCCATTAGCAACCGTAGTAAGACCATTTTCACCTTTCACATTGAATTTTACATCACCTGTACTCAAGGATTTTTCATCGGTAGAGCCATTATTACCACCTAAGGAAATCTTACGAGCGATAGCTGTAGTGTTTTTGTCAATGTTAGCTTTATTGGTTGCAATGTTATCCTTATTAGTTGCAATGTCAGCTTTGTTTGTTGCAATTTCGCCAATATTTTTATCTATTGCAGTTTTATTGTCGGCTATTTTTTGTTTATTGGCTGCAATATCTCCTTTATTTGTTGCAATATCAGCAGTATTTTTATCTATTGCAGTTTTATTATCAGCTATTTTTTGCTTATTATCTGCAATATCGCCTGCATTTTTAGCAATTGCGGTTTTATTTGTATCAATAGCAGTTTTGTTAGCTTCAGCTTTATCGTCAACTTTTTTCAATTGGGATACATTGACAGCATCTTTATCAGCAACACCATCTGCTACATTGGCAACTTTCAAATTGCCAGCATTAATACCTTTATCACCATCAATTTTTACAGTTTCATTACCGCTAGCATTATTGAAAGAAGCACTGTTTAATTTAGAAAGATCTTTTTTCAAAGCTACAGAGATTTTCTTATCATTTCTAGCAACCGCAACATTATCGCCACCAGAAAAATCTACTGTATTACCTTTTTCAACCGCTACTGGTGTAGCTTCACCATTAGCAGAAAGATTCCAACCATATTTGTTTTGATCAATCGCTTGATTAATCGCATTAGCTACATTAGCAGAATCCGCCATACCAGCCGAGGCTGTAGCGCTACCATTTGCTACAGTAATGTCTTGCTTTTTACCAGAAACTGTAATTTTCTTACCATTAGCTGTAGTGCTAATGTATGTATTATCACCATTTACAGCCAATTTACTATTAGCAAGGTTCACATCGCCTGTACCAGTATCACCTGTAAAAGCTAGATTAACACTCTTTAATTGCGCCACGTTTACTGCGTCTGTATCAGCAGTACCTGCAGCAACATAGTTAATTTGACGTGTTTGGTTTATCGTACCAACAGCAACACCACCTAATTTAGACGTTAGGGCGGCACCACTTAAACCAGCATATATATCTGTACGACTAGCATTAACATTATATCCCGCTACGCCTGAAGCAATATCAGCTATAGATTTTGAGCCAACAGCTACACCATCTACTACTTTACCTCTGGCGCCATCACCAACAGCCACAGAACGACTTGCAGATGCGTCTGTTGCAGCATTTGGGCCAATAGCAATAGAATTATCGGCCGTAGCACCAGTATTATCTTTATTAGCAGCATCAGAAGATTTTATAGATATATATTTATAAACGATTTGGTCTACAATAGCGCTAAGTTGAGAGCCATTAATTGCATCTGTGGAAGTAGCACTTACTTCGCCAGGAGCCACATGTTTCAACTGACGTTCATACCCTTTAGAACCAAAAGATACAACGTCACCTGGCAGTGTTTTATCACCACCAGCCCAGGAAGCAACAACATTATTTGGCAAAGTATAGCTAGATTGTTTTGTACCGCCTACATCAGTGTTAGAACCACCACCGATGGCAATAGCATTATCACGATTTGCCCTAGCCCCTGTGCCAATAGCAATAGCATTTGTTACATCATTATTGGCTTGACCAGAAGGTCCTGATAAACGATCCTTCGCATTTGCACCTGTACCAATGGCAATGCCCACATTGCCTGACTGACCTTTCATGCCTAATGTGATACCGGATTCACCAGCTGTTGCCGTTGTATATAGTGGATTTCTCATATCAAAGCCTGTTAAGCTTTGAACCGCACTACGCAAATCCCCAGTTTGAATCTCACCATTATTCGTAGTGTAAATAACTTTTACACCATCGGCTTTAACTACATCATCGCCACCAATAACAATAGAAGAGTTACCTTGAGCTATTGTATTTCCCCCAATGGCAATTGCTTGCTCCCCAATTACTCTTGCACCTTCATTAGCAGTATTACCACCACCAATAGCGATTCCTTGTGGACTGTTAACACTGGTACTAGAATTAGAACCTATTGCAATAGAATATCCACCAGCTGCTGCTGCATTTTGACCGAAACCTACAGCTTTATCACCAGTAACAGAAGCACCATCCCCCAAGCCTACTGCTGTTTCATACAGTTTTGTAGGCAAAGTATTTGCCGCCATAGAGATGCTAGCATTAGTCATTGCTAATGCAGCCAAGATTGCTGCTACAACAATTTTCTTCTTGCCACTATTATTCTTAGCGAACTCAGATACTACTACGTAGCAGTTTTTTGATTTGCTCCAAACCACTTTAAAAATCTTATTCATACTTTCTCCTATAAACTATAGTAATATTAATGCTCCCTCGATGTTTTATCATATGGTAAGTCATACGAGAATACTAAAATTTTCAATATTATAAGTATATCAAAACCTTTAATACACTATCAAGCTTTTTCATTTTTTATTCATAACTCTACATAGCGCACAAATACAGCATTAATGCGTTTTATAGTGATTCATATCACAAATTTATATAAAATACGGGCTTATTTTATACCATAACAAAGAGATAAAATGAATATAAATTCATAATCATTATTTTAAACTTGTTTTATAAGATTATATTTTCCCACCATCACATGTGTTCATCTTACATTACATAACAAAAAGCTATCTCATAGAAATAACAATCTACAAGATAGCTTTATTGCTAGTTTATATAATTAAATAGGGAAAACCAATTAAGTTACATTAAAGGCATATACACTTTGTTCGTGTGCTAATTGTATGCGCTTATGTAAGCCTTTCATATATGTACGATATATCGCTTGTGCTTCTTCGACAGATACGATATCAAAATGAATTCCATCCCCCACTGGTAATTGGCTTAACCTAGGTAAATCTGCCGTAATCACAGTACCAATCTTTGTATAGCCACCTGTTGTTTGCCGATCTGCCATGAGCACTATAGGGTTTCCATCAGAAGGAACTTGGATAGAACCAAATACAGCTCCATCGGAGATAATATCTGCACCATCTATATGCTCTATAACAGGGCCATCCAAGCGAAAGCCCATGCGATCACATTGTACAGTCAATGTATATATTTTACTACCAAAGGTCTTGATTCCTTTCTCTGTAAAATACTTTGCTTGATTTCCGATAACAACACGCAAAGGTTCGTGACACTCACGGCCGCCGCGGTTATATAAGGCGATATTGAATAAGTTATGACCATCATAGAAGTCGCACACATTCACTTCGTCTCTAGTAAATGCTTTAATGCCAAACTGATCACCTGCTTGTAACGGTCTCCCCTCAAGACCACCTATCTTAGCCTTTGTATGAGTCGATACGCTACCATTAATAGTAGGAACATCAATACCGCCGGAGAAAGCAATATACATACGCACGCCACATTGGCTAAAGCTACCAGAAATAATATCTCCTTCATGACATATAAAAGGTATGTATCGAGGCACGACTATATTATTAATAGTGGGGTGCATATCAGCCCCTGTAAAAGCAACAATACATGTACCTTGAACCATTAGTGTAGGCGGTAACACGGTGCATTCTAAAGCACCTAAAGGCTCCTTGTTTCCTACTAAAGCCTGCCCCAATAGATAGCTTTCACTATCCATAGGCCCCGCTACAGGCATACCATATTGTTGATAGCCGACTCGTCCTGCATCTTGAATCGTTGTATACATTCCTGGTCCATCTACGTGGATTGAAGCTTTCTTAAAACTATTTAAAGCCACGCAAATCACCTACCTCTACTTCATGTACAACAGGAACATAAGCTGAACCTAAAGATTTAATGCGATAAAATTCAGTATCATCGATGGGCACATAACGAACGTAGTCCCCTGCTCTTAATAATGCAGCTTGTTTTTTAGACATATCATACATAGTCACAGGTGTGCGCCCAATGATCTGCCATCCCCCTGGAGAATCTGATGGATATGTGCCAGTCTGTTCTCCTGCAATACCTACAGACCCGGCAGGAATCAAAGTTCTTGGCGAAGACAACCGCGGAGTTGCAATGCGAGGATCCATTCCACCTAAGTAAGTAAAACCAGGAATAAAACCTAACATATAAACCAAATAATCAGTACCACTATGAATGGATACAACCTCAGCTTCACTTATATGATTGTGAGAGGCTACAAAGCCTAGATCTGGACCATACTCGCCACCGTATATGGTCGGGATTTCAACAATCGTAACACGTTCATTTCCGCTGTCTGTTACAGATTCTTGTAATATAGGATTAATAGTTCTACAAATGTCGGAATACGTATATACCATTGCATTATATTGAACAAGCAATGCACAGTATGTAGGAACTAGTTCAATAATTCCATCTAGCTGTAAGAGTTTAATCTGCTCTATAACTTGTCGGATTTGTCGATTAATCTTTGGATCGATTGCTTGACCAAAATCAATAGAGATAGCGCAATCCCCTACAGGTGAAATTGTAGGTTTCATATGTACCTCCTGCTATAACTAGAAAGGACCATCACATTCAAGATGAACGTAATGGTGCTTTCACAGATAATTAATTAACCTAGTAACTTAGCAATACCTTTTAAAGATGTAACACCAATGTAAGATGTTACGAGCACTACAATCCACCCTGTATAATATAAAAGTTTATTGTGTTTATATGTTCCTACGATTTCAGATTTATGAGTTGCTACAAGCATAACTGCCAATGTAACAGGTAATATTAACCCATTTACAGAACCGGCTAAAATCAATAGAGATGCTGGTTTACCAATAAAAATCAGTATACATGTGGAAATAAAGATAAATGCCATAATAGTCAATTTTTCATTTCGTTCTACCACCTTAAACAATGTTTTTAAGAAGGATACTGATGTGTAGGCAGCCCCTACTACAGAGGTCAATGCGGCACAGAAGAATACTATACCGAATAATTTATGCCCGATTTCACCAGCTCCTAAAAGAAAAGCAGAACCAGCTGGATCCTTAGCATCTAGTACAAATCCCATAGATACCACACCCAGAACAGCTAAGAATAATAATATACGAACTAGCGCATCAACAGACATACCCATAATCGCTGCACGACGTACATCCTTTAAATGTTCTTGACCTGTAATACCAGCATCAATAAGGCGATGACCACCAGAGAATGTTATATAGCCACCTACGGTCCCTCCAATAAGAGTTATCGTAGCAAGCCACGGATAATTCGTAGGTACTATCGCATGAGTCACTGCTGTCCCTACCGGGGGATTCGTTGAAAATGCTACATAAGCAATGAGGACAAGCATAACCGTACCGAGTACTTTAGCCGTATTATCTAGAACACCACCCATCTTCTTAGATGTAAATAGTAAGATGCCCAAAATACCACTAATAGCGGCTGCTGTTGTTGTGTCGATACCAAATATAATATTGAGGCCCATAGAAGCACCACCAATATTACCGATATTAAAGGCCAATCCACCAAGGGAAATTAAAAATGCCACTATATACCCAAGGCCTGGTAATACCTTATTCGCAATATCTTGACCGCGCATTTGGGATATACCAATAATTGTCCACACATTAAGCTGTGCAATAATAGAGAAAATAACGGATACGACGATAGCAAATGCAAAGTCTGCTTTCAACTCATTTGTAAACGCTGCCGTTTGCAACATAAAGCCAGGCCCAATAGATGACGTGGCCATTAAGAAAGCTGCCCCTAATAGGACAGAGAAACTCGCTTTACCTGTAATTGGTTTCATAGGAACCTCCAAAATAATAATTAATTTATGTCATACTTATTGCTTAAAGCTCATACTTGCTTTTAATACTTATATTTGTATTTTCTGTTAGTATTAATTAAGCATTTATTTTAATGTTCTTAATAGTGTTATCGGTGTTGAAAATTCGCCACCGTTATACCAGCTTTTGATAGCCCTTCCCGAATATACTTTGTGAAAGCTATCGCTTCAGGATTATCTCCATGAACACATATGGAGTCTGCCACAATATCAATGGTCTTCCCCGTATTAGTAATAACCTTACCCTTTGTAACCATCATGAGGACTCGGTCTAAAGCCTCTTGTGGGTCTTTGATGAAAGCACCTACTTCTGTACGAGGGACCAATGTTCCCTCCTCTGTGTAGCCACGATCGGCAAACACCTCCTGTATAACAGGAATACCTCGTCGCTGTGCCTCTTGAGCAATATAGCTACCACTCAATACCATAGCCGCAATATTGGGATTTACTGCTTGTAAACCATCTAAAATTGCATCAGCTATTACAGGCGTAACACAAGCTGTATTGTAAAAGGCACCGTGTAACTTCATATGCTGTAAAATAAGGTCATGGCTATCACAAAAAGCTTGTAGTGCGCCCAGTTGGTATATCATATAGGCTTTTGCCTCAGCAGGATTTACTGCCATCGCACGACGACCAAATCCCATCAAATCTGGATAACCAGGATGTGCCCCTACGGCTACGCCCTTTTCTTTACATATGCGGACAGTCGCATCCATAATAAGAGGATCTCCAGCGTGCCAACTACAAGCAATATTAGCACTTGTTACGTGATTTAATACTTCACTATCCATACCTAATGTATAATTACCAAAACTTTCGCCTAAATCACTATTTAAATCTACATAATGAGACATATACTATTACCTCTCCATCTTCATCTATTTTATAAATTCTATAGAATATTGAATTTAACGATATGATTATACTAAATAAACCTATATCTTAGCAAGGATATTTATCAAATCTACAAAATTATTTTATAAATACAAAAACCACAAGATTTTAATCTTGTGGTTTTTATGTAAACTCAATTTTTTATCTCACTCTACTATATCCAGTCATAAGCTCATAAACCGTATTTTGTATATGGTCCGACTCTGTTATTTCAGAAACGGCACAAATAAAATCGGGATGCGCTTGCCAAACGGTATCAGCATTTGTAGTTTTAATGCCCCCAATAGCAACAATGGGAGCCTTACTAAACTGCTTTGCCCAATATATATAAGAAATGCCTACAGGATTAGCATTGGGTTTTGTTTGTGTAGAAAAAATAGGTCCTACCCCAATATAATCAATAACACCTATGTATCTGTTTGCCGCTTTTAGGTCAGATATACTATGGGTTGACCAGCCAATCAACATATTAGGCCCTACAATTCGTCTTACCGTATTGGGCGGCAAATCAGCTTGCCCAATATGAACACCATCAGCATGTACAGCCAGCGCAAGATCAACATAATCATCAATAATTAATAGAGCATGATAATTAGAGGTCAATCGTCTCAAAATCATAGCCTCCTGATATCGCAGAATAGGCGTTTTTCCCTTTTCACGATATTGTATAATTCGTATCCCTGCACTTAGCATATCTTTTACAAGCGGAACTACATCTCGAGTACCACCCGTAATTCCATATATAGGGCAAGCATTCATTACCGCTGTTAGTTTGTCTTTTCTATTCACTTATTTCACCTCATTAAACATGGTGTTCTCTAGTAAAAGTGATAACGCTAGATCCGCCTGTTTTGCAGCAGCAATAGCTACACGTGGTGCATAAGGATACGCATCTTCTACACTGGAATGCTCGTCACCAACAATATATAAATTTTGACCTAGCTTTTTAGTTCGTAACGTATCAGAATTACCTATTCCAGCCAATCCGGATACCATGATTTTAGGTACATCTAGTGAGATTGTAGCCTCTAAAAACATAGATTTAGCTTCCACCGCATCAAAGGCTTCTATCAAAATATCGGCTTTTTTATAGACTTCAGGTATATTCTCGGTTGTCAATTTATCCTTATAAATCTTAACGATAACATTTGAATTAATAGCAGTTAACACATCTTGTAAAGCCTCTACCTTATACTGCCCCACATGACGCGAAAAATAGTATTGCCGATTTAAATTACTTAGCTCTACAATGTCATAATCTGCAATAATTAGATTTCGAATACCACTACGGACAAGATTAACAGCACAATTGGATCCCAATCCGCCAGCACCTAAAACGCCTACTACTGAATTCTGCAATTTACGAAACTCCTCAGGGCTATAGAAGTGGGATATAGCCGTTTCAAATTCGTTATTCATATGAGCCATACATATATCTCCTCATAGTGCCTGCCAATCTTTATAAATGGGTTGATACCCATTATTTTCGAGCATTGCAGCCATTTCACTTACGCTGCGATTGTCACTAATTGTAAATTGGCTAGAATCATCTTGTTTTGTATGTCCCCCTACAGAGGTTGTTACGCCAGCTGAAACTTTTGTAATCCCCAGTCTCACCAGATTGTCACGCATATACTTGCTTTCACGAGAGGAAAGCGTAATTCCCACACGGGGAAACAAAAGACGCAAAGCCAAAATATATTGAACCAATGCCGTATCATCTACAGGATGTTTTGGTGAATAACCTACTGCACAAGGTCGAATTCTTGGAACGGAAACAGATAATTCTACATCTGGATAATGTTGCATAAGGTAATTAAGATGTAACATCGTCTTGTATGCCTCTCGACGCCATTCATCAAGGCCCATTAAAGCACCAATATTGACCACTCTAAATCCAGCCTGGCAAGCCAACTCAGGCGTATCAATCCGCTTTGCAAAATCACTCTTAGGTCCAAATGGATGTAATTGCGCATACAACGTAGGATTATATGTCTCTTGGAACATCGTCATTCCATCCGCTCCAACTGCAACTAATCCTTTATATTCCTCTAGCGTAAGCGAATACACCTCTACACTAACGCTACTAAAAATAGAAACCAATTTTTCTACGGCAGCCTGTATATACGACGGTGGACTACAAGATTTAGATTCACCGGTTAACACTAAAACTTGCTCTAATCCCGTTTCAGCGATTGCTTTCGACTCAAGCTCGATATCAGCTAAACTTAGCTTTTCACGGGCAATTCCACTATGATGACTATATCCACAATACACACAACCATTGTCGCAATAGTTTGAAATGTACATAGGCGTGAACAGCTGTATGGTATAACCAAATTGCTGTACTGTCCGTTCATGAGCCATCTGGGCCATATCTTCTAAATACAGCAGGGCTTGAGGTGATAATAGAATAAGTGCATCATCAATAGCTAACTTAGGTTTAGAGAGTGTTGAAAGTATTTCATCATCAGTTACTGCGCCTAATATGTCAGCTATATCTTCGTCGGAAACTCTTGAAAGTACATCTAAAAATGACATATCATCACCCTACTTTCGCAAGAAACCAGTTAACGGTGAAGATGCATTACCTACAGACTTCTTAGGTGCACATTTTGCAAGATATGCCTTGCGACCAGCCTCTACAGCATGATAAAAAGCCTGTGCCATGCCTACTGGGTCCGAACTCGTAGCAATAGCCGTATTAACAAGAACAGCACTAGCCCCCATTTCCATAGCTATTGTTGCATCAGAAGGACGTCCTATCCCTGCATCAACAATAATAGGCACATCAATAGAGTTGATTAAAATCTCTATCAATCCTTTTGCTTCAAGTCCACGATTACTACCAATAGGCGAAGCGAGAGGCATAACACAATTAGCACCAGCATCTACTAGTCGCTTTGCATCCATCAAATTAGGACTCATATAAGGAAAGACTATAAACCCTTCCTTTGCCAACACCTCGGTGGCTTTAATAGTCTCTAAATTATCGGGCATCAAATACATCTGATCTTGAATGACTTCAATCTTAATCAAATTACCACAGCCTAATGCTTTTGCCATACGTGCAATGCGTATAGCCTCATCTGCATTTCTAGCACCCGATGTATTCGGTAATAAATGCATTCTATCGGGGATATAGTTTAATATATCCTCCTCGCTTTGTGTTGTACCTACTCGCCTAAGAGCAACTGTCACAATATCTGCTTGTGATGCTACTAATGCATCATGCATCAAATTATAGGATGCATATTTCCCTGTCCCCACTAACAAGCGACTAGAAAATGTTGTATTACCTACAGTAAATGAATCCAACATATCAACCACCTCCTACAAAGCTAACGATTTCTAATCTATCAGCAGCCGTTAATTTAGTGGTTGTATACGTTTCCTTACTAAGAATCTCTCCATTAAGCTCAACTACAAAGTGTTTACCGGCATACCCTAATTCATTAAGAGCCAAATGAAGTTGCTCGTTTGAAACCTGCTTTGGCTCTCCATTAACAATTAAATCCATAGTGACCTCCCATATGAAAAAGCTTATAAAATATCAATATATTCTTCTTGTAAAGCTTTATTCATACTGCGCACAGCACAGAACTTGCCGCACATCGAACAGGTTTCACCATGATCTTCCTCCGGTGCTCTACTTTCACGAATAGAACGAGCCCGTTCAGGATCAAGGGCACAAGCATATTGTGCCTCCCAATCGAGAACTTGACGTGCCTTAGCCATAGTGTCATCTATATCTCTTGCATTAGGAATACCACGAGCAATATCTGCAGCATGCGCCGCTATTTTGAAAGCCATAATTCCGTCTTTTACATCATCTGCATTTGGTAAGGCTAAATGTTCCGCTGGTGTAACGTAGCATAAGAAGGATGCACCATACATACCCGCTACAGCGCCACCAATAGCAGCCGTAATATGGTCATAGCCTGGAGCAATATCTGTGACGAGCGGTCCCAACACATAGAATGGCGCTCCATCACACAAGGACTCTTGTATCTCCATATTCATTTGTATTTGATGTAAAGGTACATGCCCAGGTCCTTCAATCATAGCTTGTACACCATATTGTTTCGCTCGTTTTGCCAATTCACCAAGCCTTACAAGCTCTTCAATTTGGCACACATCAGTGGCATCCGCCAAGCAACCTGGACGACAAGCATCACCTAAAGACAACGTAACATCATATTCTTTGCAAATCTTTAAGATTTCATCAAAGTATTCGTAGAATGGATTTTCATGGCCTGTCATGCTCATCCATGCAAATACCAAACTCCCTCCGCGGCTAACAATATTAAGCAACCGTTTATGATTCTTGATTTGATCTATTGTTTTTCTCGTAATACCACTGTGGATAGTAATAAAATCTACACCATCTTGAGCGTGTAATCGAATAGTGTCCAAGAAATCTTGAGCTGTTAATTCACCTAAATCTTTTTGATGATGAATGACACTATCATAAATAGGCACCGTACCAATCATTACTGGCGATGTCTCAATTAATTTACGTCTAAAAATACGAGTGTCACCATGAGTGGAAAGATCCATGATCGACTCTGCGCCAAGTCTAATAGCTCGATTAACTTTTTCAATTTCACTATCATAATCAGTGACGTCTTTCGATGTACCTAAATTAACATTGACTTTCGTTCTAAGGCGTTTGCCAATTCCCTCAGGCGAAATACTAGTATGTTGCTTGTTACAAGGAATAACAACCTTTCCTGCTGCCACTAAGGAACGTAATACGTCTTCATCCATACGTTCTTTCTTCGCAACTACCTTCATTTCCTTCGTAACTACACCAGCCACAGCCGATTCCAATTGAGTCATAAACATTTTACATCCTCCTATATAAAAGACATATATAGTTAGGTATGCAAAAATGGGTATCGAACAAAATGATCGATACCCATATTAAGTATTAGCGTGCTTCCTACGCGGGCATGATCCCGATCAGGTATAAAGGTCAGGTGCTCGCAGCCCTTTCTCAGCCTATATAATAGGCTCCCTTGCATACTCACTATATAATTATGCTATTAATATTACTACTTTATTCAGATTTGTCAAATGATTATTCTGACACTTTTATGTCTATTGTTTATTTCTCAGCCTTATCTTGGTCTTTGCTATCATCGGAATCTGCTTTTTCAGAGATTACAATATGACCATCCTTAACATCGGCAAGCAAGTGTTTAGCATCGATGTGATCCAAGTAGAAATCAGTTACATTATCGCGGATTTCAGATTCGATAACACGACGTAATGGACGAGCGCCCATAGTTTTGTCATACCCTTGTTCCATCAACAATTCTTTAGCTGCATCTGTTACATCAAGAGTGATATCTTTTTTAGCTAAAGTTTTATTCACTTGATCGAGCATCAAATCTACAATTTTTTTCAAATCTTCTTTGCTCAATTGATTGAACTCGATAACTGCGTTGAAACGGTTCAAGAACTCTGGCCGGAAGAATGGAGCGATGCGTTCCATTACATCTACTTTATTTTCATCATCATTGTCATTACCATAACCGAAACCTGCATTGGATGTAGCAATGATAACAGTATTTTTAAAGTTTACTGTGTTACCTTGACCATCTGTTAAGCGACCATCATCCAATACTTGTAAAAGTAATGTAATAACTTGAGGGTCCGCTTTTTCGATTTCATCGAATAATACGATGGAATAAGGATTACGACGTACGCGTTCAGTCAATGTATTAGAGTTATCTTCATAACCAACATAACCAGCTGTAGCGCCAATTAATTTAGATACGGCTGTGCGATCACTATATTCGGACATATCCAAGCGAATGATTGCATCTTTGTTACCAAACATATCTAGAGCTAATTGTTTAGCTAATTCTGTTTTACCAACGCCAGTAGGACCTACGAATAAGAAGCTACCGATTGGACGATTACCTTCGTCAAAGCCTGCACGGTTACGACGAATTGCTTTAGATACGGCTTCTACTGCTTTATCTTGGCCAATTACATGAGCTTCTAAACGAGATTTCATGTCTTTCAAGCGTTCGATATCGGATGCACCCATTTGAGATACAGGGATACCTGTCATTCTTTCAACGGCTTCTGCTACATCGTTAACCTTAGCCACTACCTTTTGATTTTCTGTATGGTTATCAAGCTCTGCTTGTAACTTTTGAATACGCATTTTTTCATTAATCGCAGATTCATAGTCTTCTTTTTGAGCATATTCCTCTTGTTTTGCTTTAGCATCAGCAATATCTGCTTCCAATGTTTTAATATCTGTTACAGGATGTTGAGATGCCAAGTGAGCTGCTGTTACATCGATTAAATCAATAGCTTTATCAGGCAAGCTACGTTGTGGAATATATTGTACGGAATAATCTACAGCTGCTTTCAACACCGCATCTGGCAATTCAATATTATGATGCGCTTCGTACAATGGACGAATGCCTTGTAAGATTTTGAAAGTATCCTCTGCAGATGGCGCGTTTACCTTTACCTCATTAAAACGACGAGCGAGAGCCGCGTTTTTCATGATTGTATTACGGTATTCATCTTGTGTTGTAGCCCCAATAACAGTCATTTCACCACGAGACAAAGCAGGTTTTAAGATATCCGCCAAGCCTTTGGACCCTTGACCATCACCTGTGGACCCAGCACCCAAAATTTGGTGAATTTCATCGAAGAACAAAATAATATTGCCAGCGGCTTTTACCTCTTTAATAAGGTTTTGAATGTTTTCTTCAAAGGAACCACGGTATTGAGTACCAGCTTCCAATCCGGAAATATCAATGGAAATGATTTCTTTATTTTTAATAGCTGCTGGAACATCACCATTTACAATAGCTTGTGCCAATCCTTCTACTACTGCAGTTTTACCAACACCAGCATCACCTACAAGTACAGGATTATTTTTAGTACGACGTGCTAAGATTTCTGCTGTTTCTTGGATTTCTTTATTACGACCAATTACAGGATCGAGTTTACCATCACGAGCTTGTTGAGTTAAGTTTGTCCCCAAACGAGCAAGGATTCCATCTTGTTTAATTTTACCTTGTTGCGCAGCTTGAGCAGCTTGCATTTCTTCATTAGATGGTAAGCGACCAGTTTGACGATAAAACGCAAATTCTTCTGGAGTTACTTCGCGACCATTAATCTTATAACTACGTCGTTCTGTGGAATAACCACCCATATTACCCATCAATTGATTAAACAAATCATTCATGCTAGAAAATTCATTACCAAAGTTGTTAAAGTTGTTGTTCATATATTTTACCCCCTCATACATCATAGAGTTTAACTATTTGACTAATACTATTTTTACTGGGTTTATTTACCCTACGACATTATAATAACTCCTAAAAGTCAAAAAGTCAATATGTCAAAGTGTAATTTTTTGACTTTTATTTTGACTAATTCGACTTATGAGGAAAGGATGTAGATAAATACTGGATTTATAGGATGCGATTAAAATTGAACTTTTGAGTAATTTATTATAAATGCAAAAAGACCATTCGATGAATGGTCTTTTTTTCAGAAGCTCAATATAAAAATATTATTAATATATGAATCTATATCTAATTTAAAATAGCTAATAGGTTACTATAATCTTCCCAAAAAATATTCTCTGTAATTAAATCCCTTACTTGCCAACGTCTTTTCTTTAAATCAAAATTTAATATAAGGTAAACAACAGACTGTTCTTTATAAGTTTCATATATTAGAGGAGAAAGATATATTCTATTTTTTATAATCTCTTGAAGCTTTTTTAGTTTTTTTACTATTTTATTGTAATATTGTATATCAACAATTGGATCCCCAATAGTAGAATAACCTAACCCATTCATTGAGACAAAAATTTTCTCTCCATTTTTAGAGTCTTTAATATCTATTATAGCTGAATTTATACCTGCTTTTCTAAGCAGCTGCCGATCATCATCTGAAATCTCAGTTGGCAAACCAATAATATCATCAAATTTATGAAGAAGCTCCGGCCAATTATCATATACTTTTTGTACTAATATTTTTTTAGACCAAACATTATCACGATGATTAAATACAGAGAGAAGATATACTTTATCAAAATATGGAATTATAAATAAAAGAGGACCAGTCCTCTTTATAAATTTAGGATTTTTAGCTTCAAACTCCTTACCCAAATGTAAATGTAATATCCCCCAATCATTAAATAAATAATCAAATTTCTCATCATTATTTAAGATAATACTATTCTTACTTAAATATGGCGTCAAATCGACTCCATTTTCAATTTTATTAATTAATGAATGAACATTATCAGCCAATTCTACAGGAATAGATTTATCAAAATCTTTTGACTTTATTATCTTTTTAGGTAAACTATTTCCTGTTTTTCTTAAATAGGTTAAAACTCGAATAGACGCTAATGATGGATCAAGATTTTGTAGTTCAAGACCTATTGAACGCCCCTTATTCACGAGCTTATCCTCAAAATCACCAATTAAATTTATACGTACATATGCCAAATTACCACCATCCTTACACAGGCTATTATAAATTCAAATCATAACCACCCGTAGAACGGGTGGTTTGCCCTGACCCTATAAGGGTCTTTCT
>OATV01000272.1_pt1 | contig 20508 bp, 15 predicted proteins | sample 1476081 | NCBI WGS metagenome assembly OATV01 (sample SAMEA2579990, study PRJEB22360) | human gut metagenome | biome: human gut; feature: human-associated habitat; material: faeces | place: Denmark | collected 2008/2010
CTGTCCCAGCCGCACGTACCCCAGGCCAACCTCGACGAGCGTGTTGAGATGACGAGCGATACGCGGCAGCGACTGGAAGAACTCCGCCGCTTCCGAGATGGACATATCCAGAACATCTGCCACTGTCTTGCCCTTGTAGTGGACTTCCAGTGTCTCCCTGTTGTACCGCTTGCCGTGACACACCTCGCACGGCACATACACGTCGGGCAGGAAGTTCATTTCAATGCGAATCGTGCCGTCGCCCTTGCAGGCTTCGCACCTGCCGCCCTTGACATTGAAGGAGAAACGTCCCGGCATGTAGCCGCGAACCTTGGCTTCATGCGTTTGTGCGAAAAGCTGGCGAATCAGGTCCCACACCCCGGTGTAGGTAGCTGGGTTCGAACGCGGGGTGCGTCCAATGGGTGACTGGTCCACATGAATCACTTTGTCGAGGTGATCCAGACCGGTGATCGCGCGGTGGCGTCCCGGAACCATGCGCGCCCCATTGAGGCGGGATGCGAGGGACCGATACAGAATCTGGTTAACCAGAGTGGATTTGCCCGATCCTGACACGCCCGTCACGGCGATGAACACTCCGAGAGGGAATGACACGGTGAGGTTATCGAGGTTGTTTTCACGCGCGCCTTTCACCGTGATGACGCGGGAGCGGTCCACCGGCCTGCGTTCGGTTGGAATGGCAATGGACCGGCGCCCCGACAGGTACTCCCCTGTCAACGAGTTCCGATTCTTCTTCAACTCCTCCACGCTTCCGGAGTACACGACCCATCCGCCGTTTTCTCCGGCACCCGGTCCAATGTCCACGACCCAGTCGGCCGATTCAATCGTTTCTTCGTCATGTTCGACAACGATCAGCGTGTTGCCGAGGTCGCGAAGGCGCTTCAGGGTGGCGATCAGGCGCTGGTTATCACGTTGATGCAGGCCAATAGATGGCTCATCCAAGACGTAGAGAACCCCGACCAGTCCCGACCCGATCTGGGTGGCCAGCCGGATACGCTGAGCTTCACCACCGGAAAGGGTTCCGGCCGCCCTTGACAATGTCAGGTACGTCAACCCCACATCGTTGAGAAACTTCAAGCGGGCGATGATTTCCTGCAAAATGGGGCGCGCAATGAACTGCTGTCGCTGGTCGAGCTCGAGCTCACTCATGAAACGCTCGAGATCAGCAATCGACAGGTTCGACACCTCGGCAATGTTCAGGCCACCGATGCGCACAGCCAGCACTTCCGGCTTCAGGCGGGCACCCTGACACACGGGACATGGCACCTCACGCATGTACGCTTCCAGGCGTTCCAACGTTCGATCCGACTCAGTTTCCTCACGCTTGCGTTCGATGTAGTTGACAGCGCCTTCGAAGCCAGTCGTGTAGGAACGCTCGCGCCCCCACCTGTTACGGAACTTGACTTTCACTTCGTAGTCTTTGCCGTACAGGATCGCCTGGCGCGCCTGACTGGGCAGCTCCTTCCACGCAGTCCTGGTCGAAAAGCCGAGCTCCTTACCGAGGGATTTCAGCAAGCGTACGTGATACTTAACATTCCGGCTCCACGGTGCGACAGCCCCATCCTCAAGGGACAGTTCTTCGTCGGGAACGACGAGGTCAGGGTCGACTTCCAGCCGCGAGCCGATTCCCATACATTCAGGACATGCACCGTAAGGAGCGTTGAATGAGAATGTGCGAGGCTCGATCTCTTCAAGTGCAAGTGGATGGTCGTTCGGGCAGGCGCGCTTTTCAGAGTAGCGGCGCCGCCTGTTCGGATCGTCCGCGTCCAGATCCACGACGTCAATGACGACCAGGCCTTCCGACAGCCCCAGCGCTGTTTCCACCGAGTCAGTCAGACGCTGCTTCATACCGTCGCGCACCACCAGTCGGTCGATGACGACTTCGATGGTGTGTTTCAGCTTCTTCTCAAGGGTCGGCGCGTTCTCCAAACGCACCACTTCACCGTCAATCAATGCGCGTGAATAGCCGGCAGCGCGCAGATCGTCAAGTAATTCGCGATACTCACCCTTGCGGCCACGCACGACGGGTGCGAGGACCTGGAAGCGGGTGCCCTCCTCCATCGAGCGCACACTGTCCACGATCTGCTGCGGGGTCTGGGCGGTGATTTCAGCGCCACACGTCGGACAGTGCGCAGTGCCCGCCCGTGCGAACAAAAGACGCAGGTAGTCGTGGATTTCAGTGATCGTGCCTACCGTTGATCGCGGGTTACGTGAGGTGGATTTCTGATCGATGGACACTGCCGGAGAGAGGCCCTCGATGAAGTCAACGTCAGGTTTGTCCATCTGACCGAGGAACTGGCGCGCATATGACGACAGGGATTCAACGTAGCGGCGCTGCCCCTCGGCAAAAATGGTATCGAATGCGAGGGATGACTTTCCGGAGCCGGACAGGCCGGAAAAGACGATCATCGCGTCGCGAGGTAACTCGAGGTTGACGCTTTTGAGGTTGTGCTGGCGCGCTCCGCGCACGATCAACTGGTCTGACACCCCTCGATCCTACGGCTCCGGCGCGATTCTCGCACATCTGTTCCATGTGGGGTGGGTGCGCAGGATCTGTTCATGCATTCAGGCGCGCCGCGATCGCAATGCTGGGATAATTGACCTATGCGTATCTATGTCGTTGAGTACACGTATGACACCAAGTTGAATTCTCTGACGCAGGATTTCCGCCCGGCGCACCGCCGTTTCCTGCGGGATCTGTATGCGAAAGATGTTCTGCTGTCCTCAGGTTGGCTCCGCGATGCGATGCATGAGGGTGCCCTCATCATCTTGAAGGCAGAGTCCGCCAATGTGGCGCTGAAGATCCTCGAGGATGATCCGTTCTACGTTCAGGGGTTCATCATTGATCGGCGCATCATGCAGTGGGAACCGACCATCGGCAGCCTGGCCGAAGAATTCGACACGAAGTTCCCGTACTCGTAGATTTCGGCTGCCTCTAGTCGACCAGCCCTTTGAGAGCCCGAGCCACCAGCTCCGGCTTCTCAACGGCACTCATATGCCGCGCCTGAGGGATGCGTACCACCTGCACAGTCGCCCCTCCACTACGAATGGTGCGGGCCAGTTCGTCAGCGCCCGCCCAGTTCAGTGAACCGTCCTCTTCAGCGCTGATCAGGAGGGTTGGAGTGTGGATGCTCGCAACGTCGCCGCGCATGTCCGTACTGGCGAGGACCTCGCAGCACTGCGCGTATCCCTCGTCATCACAGTTTTCGAAGATCCTGCGAATCGCCTCAACGCGGTCAGCACCCTCCCCCGAAGCAAATTCAGGCATGAACCAGCGCTCGAACGTTGCGTCCACCAGGCTTGCTGTGCCGTCGCGACGCACAGCCCCAGCTTTGTCGTACCACTGATCAGGCTGACCATTGATCGGCCCGGCACTCATGACGGTGAGGCTGCGCACCCGCTGAGGATGTGTGATTGCAGTAGCCATGGCGACCATGCCACCCAGTGACAGTCCGGCGCAATGAAACGTATCGACGCCGTGATCATCCAACGCGCCAAGCAATGCTTCCACAACGTCGGTCATCGTCAGTTCACGGTCGACCGGAGCAATCGGTGTTCCCCCGTGCCCGGGCAGATCGTAGAGGACAATATAAAAATCGTCGCGAATCAAAGGGATGACGCTCTCCCACATGTCGTGGCTTGATCCCAGTGAATGTCCCAGCACCAACGCCGGAGCATCCTCGTTTCCCAGGATCGTCAGCGGCAGCTTCCATGCAGTCATCTTCAACTCCTTCACGTGGTATCTCCGCACTGTCAGTCTAGTGGCGCACCGTCCGTTTCAGCCTTTCGCTGGTGGCGCAATGAGTATGCGCGATGCGCCGCTTCGATGAGGATACAGGCGGTGAGGCCGCACGCGAGGATCACCCATCCATCGTGCGCTGCCGGCCACTCCAGCGCAAAGAAATTGCGGACGAATGGGATGAATACTCCCGCGACAGCGCAGGTCAGCATGAGTGCAATCAGTCCGGCGCGCCACGAATTGACCGGGCGTGCGGTAATGGACAGGAGCCACAGTGCACCACACATCAACGACAACGCGGCAGCGGTTTGGCCCTCCACTTTTCCCACGCCCACCATCCAGTACGCAGTCAACGCAGCTGCAGCCAACACGCACCCTGATGGAACGGCCAGGCCGAGCACGCGCTTCAAATATCCGCTGACGTATCGTCGCCTGTTCGGTCCCAGCGCGATGAAGAATGCCGGGATTCCGATGGTCAGCGCATCAATGTAAGTGAAGTGACGGGGCAGGAACGGGTAGTGCCAGGCGGCAAGGGCACAGATGACGGCAATGAGGCTGGCGTAGACCGTCTTGGCCAGGAAGAGCGCGGAGACACGTTCCATATTCGCCATGATGCGCCGCCCTTCAGCGACGACCCCTGGCAGAGCTGCAAACGCTCCATCGACCAGCACGATCTGCGCCACCGCTTTCGTGGCGCGGGCACCGCTGCCCATCGCGATTCCCAGGTCGGCATCTTTCAGGGCAAGTGCGTCATTGACGCCGTCACCCGTCATCGCGACAGTATGCCCACGCGACTGCAAAGCCCGCACCATTGCGCGTTTTTGCTCCGGAGTGACACGTCCGAACACATCATGATCCATCACGGCCTGCACGAACGCGTCGCTGTCCATGTCCTCAGGCAGGGTGCGCGCATCCATCCCGCGAATCGTCGCCTGGTCCTCACGCAATGAGGCCACGCTCGCGATAGCCTGCACAGTCGCAGGATTGTCACCTGATATCACGCGTACCCGCACGCCCTGCCGGCGGAAATACTTCATTGTGTCAGCAGCGTCGGAGCGGATCTGTTCACGCAGGACGATCAGCGTGTTCGGCTGAAGTCCCTGCGGCAGTTCCTCCCCCATTAACGAGGGCGCTGCCGGCGCACAGCTGAGCACCACAACGCGAAGTCCCTGGTCGGCAACGCGCGTGACGTGATCCAGCACATTCGCGTCAGTCACCGTCATTTCCGGAGCGCCCAGCACCCAGGCCTGCTCTCCATCACTGAATCCCGACCATTTGCGTGTCGAATTGAATGGGACGCTCCAGTTATCAGACAGGTCAGCTGGCTCCACCTCGAGTGCCTGCGCCTTCAGATGAGCAACGATCGCTTCCGCAGTTGCGTTGTGTGTGGAAGCATTGAGTGTCAACAGTGCGCGGGCGGCACCCTCGTCAATTCGGTCACCGCTGTCACCCGCGCCTAGGGGAATCATAGAATCGACGCTCACTCCGCCGGTAGTCAGCGTTCCCGTTTTGTCAACGCAGAGGGCATCCACACGCGCGAGGACTTCCACCGCGGGAAGCTCATTGACGAGGACTTTGCGCCGTGCCAGTGCTGCCGCGCCGAGGGCGAAGTTCATGGAGGTCAGCAGAACCAGGCCCTGCGGGATCATGCCGACAACTGCCGCGATCGCCAGGACGAGTGCGTGCCGCCATCCACCGCTGAGCGGATCGAGGCGGATCTGCGACCATACGATCAGCGCGGTGACGGGCACAATCAGCCACGAAATGACCCGCAGGACGCGGTTAATGCCCTGCTGAATCTCGGAAGTGGTGCGCGTGAACCGGCGGACCTGCTCTGTGAGCGTATGGGCATAGACGGCGTTTCCGACAACAGTGGCTTCGATGAGGCCGCCGCCTGAGACGACGGCGGTGCCGGCCAGGACGCGGTCACCCTGCTTTTTTCTGATCGGTACGGATTCGCCCGTCAACAAAGATTCGTCAATGTCGAGGCTGTGGGAAGTCTGCACGATTCCATCGACGGGAACCTGGTCCCCCAGGCGCAGCTCGATGATGTCGCCGCGTACCACGTCTTCCGACAGGACCTCGCGCTCTTCACCATCCCGCCACACCAGCGAATGCGGCGCGTCGACAATCGCCAGGGAATCGAGCGTTTTCTTCGCGCGGTATTCCGCCGCGATACCGATGATGGCGTTGAGTACCATCACGCCGCCGAACACTGCGTCCCGCCAGTCCCCCACAATCAGTACCACAACAATTGCGGTGGTAAGGATCGTGTTGAACAGGGTGAAAACATTTGCTCGCGCTATTGATCCGAGCGAGCGGGACGTCTTCGTATGGTGATGGTTGACCTCACCCTGACGGGTGCGTTCTTCCACTTGTGCGGCCGTGAGGCCGGATGGCCCGGGTACTGGCATCAGTCCACTGACGGACGCGGCTCAGTATGCTGCTCGTCGGAGTCAGCGATCTCACGCACCGAGGAGCGTGCCGCATCCTGCTCGGCCTTGGCACTGCGATTAATCGGCTGAGGTGCCCGCAGGACGTTTGAGTGGCGTGACTTGAGGATCGAGGCGATCACCGTGATGATCAGCGTTCCGGCGATGACGGCAAGTGAGAGCGGTGTGCCCACCTCGGGGACGCTTTCGAAGCCCTGTCCACCGTTAATGAACGGCAACGTGTTCTCATGCAGGGCGTGCAAAATGAGCTTCACGCCGATGAAGCCAAGAATGACGGCCAGGCCGTAGTGAAGGTACACGAGACGATCAAGCAGTCCGTCGATCAGGAAGTAGAGCTGACGCAGGCCCAGCAGGGCGAAGGCGTTGCACGCGAAGACCAGGTACGGCTCTTTCGTGAGGCCGAAGATTGCCGGAATGGAGTCGAACGCAAACATGAGGTCGGCTGACCCCAGAGCGAGGACCACCAGCAGCAGCGGTGTCACAGCAGTCCTTCCGCCATGGCGATAGAGGAACCGGTCCGAGTAATACCCGTCGGTGACGGGAACGATGCGGCGCACGAGGCGGATGAACCCGTTTTCACCCTGTTCGGATTCTTCCTCGTCTCCGCCGGTCCCCTGGCGTGCCTGAGAGTATGCCGTCCATAGCAGCCATGCACCGAAGATAAAGAAGACCCAGGAGAAGCGCTCAATCAGTGCGGCACCGATCAGGATGAAGATCAGGCGCATGACGAGCGCAATGATGATGCCGCTGAGCAGCGCTTTTTGCTGATATTCTCGCGGCACTCTAAACGAATTCATAATGATGACAAAGACGAACAAGTTGTCGAGCGACAGGGACCATTCGGTGATCCAGCCGCCGTAGAACTCTCCGGCATACTGGCCGCCATAAATCGCCCAGATCCCGATTCCGAATAGCATCGCGAGAGAAACGTAGCCCACAGTCCACAATGCCGCCTCTTTCATGGTGGGGGCGTGCGGTGTACGGACATGACCGATGATGTCGATAGAAATAAGCACAATGACGACGAGGCCTAGGCCGACCCAGCCGAGCGCGTGAACGTCCACGTAAAACCTTCCGTGTTCGGGGTGATACAGCCGAGGTCTGGTCCGCCTGTCCGCGACAGGCCTCGGTACCGGGTTCGCTGCGCGCACGTAGCGTCCCGAGATGACGATACCGGGTTAAAGGATTACTCCCCTCGTGGATCTCATACTACCGCGTTCAGACGCCCCGGAATCAGTTTGCTTCCTTCATCTGTCGAAGCTCACGTTTGAGATCCGCCACCTCGTCACGCAGCCGGGCGGCCAGCTCGAACTGAAGATCGCCTGCCGCCGCATGCATCTGCGCTGACAGGTCGTCAATGAGCTGCGCCAGTTCAGCTTCAGCCTGAAGTCCCAGTCGTTCACGGGTATCCCTGGCGTGGCGCAACACGTCGTCGCTGGCTCGGGCATGTCCGATGGGCTTGCCGGAGCGTTCCTGACGGTACCCACCTTCCAGCAGTGATTCCGTGTCAATGTCCTCGCGTGCGAGCATGTCTGTCACGTCAGCGATCTTCTTGCGCAGAGGTGTCGGATCAATGTGATGTTTTTCGTTATAGGCAATCTGCTTGGCTCTGCGCCTTTCGGTTTCCTCAATCGCCGCACGCATCGAATCGGTGATGTTGTCGGCGTACATGTGAACCTCGCCCGACACGTTACGGGCTGCGCGGCCAATCGTCTGAATGAGGGAACGCGTTGAGCGCAGGAACCCTTCCTTGTCCGCATCCAGAATGGACACGAGCGATACTTCGGGCAGGTCGAGGCCTTCTCGAAGCAGGTTGATCCCGACAAGGACGTCGAACTTGCCCTGACGCAGTTCCCGCAACAGTTCCACGCGGCGCAACGTGTCGACATCCGAGTGCAGATATTCGACGCGAACGGAGCGTTCGGCCAGATACGTGGTGAGGTCTTCTGCCATTTTTTTGGTCAATGTGGTGACGAGGACGCGTTCATTGCGTTCCACACGCACCCGGACTTCTTCGAGCAGGTCATCAATCTGTCCCGAGGTAGGCTTCACAATCACCTTCGGATCGACCAGGCCAGTTGGGCGAATGATCTGTTCAACAACTCCGTCGCAACGCTCGAGCTCGTAGGGGCCGGGTGTGGCCGACAGATACATGGTCTGCCCGATGCGCTCAACAAATTCATCCCACTTCAGTGGCCGGTTGTCCATTGCCGAGGGAAGACGGAAACCATGGTCGACGAGGGTGCGTTTACGCGACATGTCACCCTCGAACATGGCACCGATCTGCGGAACCGTGACGTGAGATTCATCGATAATGAGCAGGAAATCGTCCGGGAAATAATCCAGGAGAGTGTGCGGCGGCGTGCCGGGGCCGCGACCGTCAATATGGCGTGAATAGTTCTCCACACCCGAGCAGGTGCCGACTTCCTTGAGCATTTCCAGATCATAGGTTGTGCGCATGCGCAGTCGCTGCGCTTCGAGAAGTTTGCCCTGAGATTCGAACCATTCGAGGCGTTCGGCCAGTTCATCCTCAATCGACTTGATCGCACGCTTCATACGCTCTTCGCCAGCGACATAGTGAGAGGCCGGAAACAGGTAGATCTGGTCAACGTCACGTATTACGTCACCTGTCAGCGGGTGCAATACGGCGAGCTGGTCGATTTCATCACCGAACATTTCGATGCGGATGGCGAGTTCCTCGTACACCGGGATGATCTCGATGGTGTCCCCGCGCACACGGAACGTGCCGCGGGTGAATGACATGTCGTTGCGCACGTACTGCATATCCACGAAGGCGCGCAGCAAATCGTCGCGGTCAATGACCATTCCTCGCTGCAAATCCACCATACGTGCCACGTATTCTTCAGGCGTGCCCAGGCCGTAAATGCAGGACACCGATGAGACCACAACCGTGTCCCGACGCGTCAGCAATGAGTTGGTTGCCGAATGTCGCAGGCGTTCAACCTCGTCATTAATGGAGGAGTCTTTTTCAATATAGGTGTCTGTCTGGGGCACGTATGCTTCAGGCTGGTAGTAGTCGTAGTACGACACGAAGTATTCGACCGCGTTCCTGGGCAGGAATTCGCGGAACTCGGCGGTGAGCTGAGCGGCCAGCGTCTTGTTCGGCTCCATGATCAGGGCGGGACGCTGAATCTGTTCGATGAGCCAGGCGGCTGTTGCCGTCTTGCCGGTGCCGGTCGCGCCCAGCAGCACGACATGTTGTTCCCCACCGTTGATGCGCTCGGCAAGCTCACGAATCGCGTGTGGCTGGTCGCCTGAAGGGGAATACTCCGCGATCACTTCGAAAGGATGTTCCTGGCGCAAGATTCGTTGCCCGCTCATACGTCCCACCGTAGTCGCTGCAGACTGCTACCGCCTCCCGCCCATGGAGCAAGTGTCCTAGACTCATATCTATATGAGTGCCTGCATGCGCCATAAGACCAGAGTTGTCTTCGATGAAGGTGGATTACTGTGACACATACTGCTGATCAGCCCCAATGGTGGAAGTCCTCGACTGTTTACCAGATCTATCCTCGGTCTTTTCAAGACTCCAACGGTGACGGCATCGGTGACATTCCCGGCATTACATCGCGGGTGCCGTATCTGAAGAAACTCGGTGTTGACATCGTGTGGCTGTCTCCCCTGTACCGCTCCCCTATGGCCGACATGGGATACGATATTGCGGATTATCAGGATGTTGATCCGATGTTCGGTACCCTCGATGATCTTGATGAGCTGATCGCGCAGCTGCATTCTCACGGCATGCGCCTGATCATGGATCTTGTAGTTAATCACACCTCCAACCGGCACCCCTGGTTCCAGGAGGCGCTCGACCCCGCATCAGACAAGCGCGACTGGTACATCTGGCGCGACCCGCGCCCGGGAGCAACCGCCCACGAGGTGCCGGCAGGGCAGCGCCGCGGTGATGAGCCTAACGACTGGACTGCGGCATTTAACGGCCCGTCATGGACGTGGCACGAAGCCTCCCAGCAATACTACCTGCACCTGTTTGCGCCTGAGCAGCCGGATTTGAACTGGGACAACCCTCAGCTGCGCCAGGCGATCTTCGAGATGATGCGCTGGTGGCTTGACCGAGGCGTCGACGGCTTCCGCATGGACGTCATCAACCTGATTTCCAAGCCTGAAGGATTCGACCAGCCTGGCGAAGGCTCTATCACATCGGCCGCTTTCGGCCCGCACTTCCACGAGTACATCCAGCAAATGCACCGCGAGGTGTTCGACCGCTATCCCGACCGCGTGTTCTTCACCGTCGGTGAGACACCGGGTGCCACACCCCATGATGCGATTTTGACCTCTGATCCGGCGCGCCGCGAGTTGGATATGATCTTCCAGTTCGAGCACATGGGGCTGGACAGTGCTGACGGGGACAAGTACCACATTCGCGATCTGCATTTGCCTGACATGAAGCGCAACCTTGCGCGCTGGTCGCAGGAACTGGCTGGAAAGGGCTGGAACTCCCTGTACCTGTCGAACCACGATCAGCCGCGTCCCCTGTCGCGCTATGGCGATGAGGAGAATCACCGCTACCATTCAGCCACCGCATGGGGCGCGATGCTGCACGCTCACCCGGGCACACCGTTCGTGTTCGAAGGCGAAGAGATCGGCATGTCGAACTACCCGTGGTCCGGTATCGACCAGTTCAAGGATGTGGAAACGATTGGTCAGTGGCGCCAGTCAGTCACCCTCGACGGCCAGGATCCTCAGGCAGTGTGGCCGGCGATCGTGAAGATGAGCCGCGACAATGCCCGCACCCCGATGCAGTGGGATGCGACCGAGAACGCCGGATTCACGACCGGTGAACCGTGGCTGCCGGTGAACCCGAATTATGAGACGGTCAACGCGCAGGCACAGGTTGACCAGGCAGGCTCCACGTTCGAGTTCTACCGCGCGATGATCGCGCTGCGCAAGGAGTATCCGATTCTGGTCGAGGGTGACTTCGAGCTGGTCGAGCCAGATGATCCATCAATGTGGTGGGTGCGGCGCACCCTGGGCGACCAGGTGCTCGATGCGGTGGCGAATATGTCCTCGCATTCCATTGCCTGCGCTGTCCCCGACGGCGACGTGATCTTGTCGAACCGTCGTCACGACAACGGGGATGACTGGGAGTACGCGGCTCTGGCCCCGTGGGAAGTCCGGTGGGTGATCCACCCAGCTTAAGTGCTCACCCGACCAGGGTGCTGCCCAGGTAAACGGCCACGAGAATCAGCCCGACCCCGGCGATGCGCTGAGAGATCAGTGCTCGCGAGGGGGCGGGCTGTTCCGATGCTTGCGTGCCGCGTACCAGAAGCTTCCAGATGATCTGCGGGCGGATGACCATCAGGAGGCCAAGGGCGCCAAAAAGGACGACGAAAAACCACAACATAAGGTGATTTTACAAATTCTGCCCGCGAACCACAGCGACGATTCGCTGCGCCTCGTCAGGATCGGTGCGTCCTGGCTGCTGTGCCGGAGCACGCATATGCACTTCGGTCGCTCCGGTGCTGTGGATCACAGAGGCGACATTGTGCGAGCGCAAACCGCCTGACACGAGGATGATCATCTCTCCAGCTGCGCGGTCTGTCAGGTGGCGAATATTCTCCACGTTGACCACAGACGCATCACCGCCGGTGGTGAGCACTCGATCGAATCCCGCACAAATAAGCTGGTCGAGGCTTCGGTCCATATTCTGCACGGTGTCGAAGGCACGGTGGAAAGTCAGTGGCCTCTCCCCGGCCGCGTCGCGCCACAGTGACAGCACGTCCTGATCGATCTCGTGGTCACTGGTCAGTCCACCGACGACGAAACCCACCGGTATGTCGGTGTGGTCGGTGCGTTCACGCAGGCGTCGCATCGCCTCGGCAATGTCGCGTTCCTCACCGGAGGGCATCACGAATGTGCCGGGACGGGGGCGGATCAGCACCTGCATCCCGCCTGACGGTGCGACGCTGAGCGCGCTGTCCACCACTCGATCAGAAGGAGTCAGGCCTCCGCAGCTCAGGTCATCGCACAGTTCGACTCTGTCGATGCCCATCTGTGAGGCAATCTGCACTCCCTCAGTGTCTTCAACACATAGCTCGATAACCGTCATTGATCTTCCAGTCGTTCCATATCTGCCGGTTCGCAGCCTGGGCACCCAGGATCGCGGCTCCCCACTTCCCTGCCTCTGCGCCCAGGCGGGCCGTCACAATTTCGGGAGGGGTTCGCCACGCCATCAGGTCACGCAGGTGACGGCGCACCGGTTCCAGCAACGTCTCACCGGCGTTGGACAGGCCCCCGCCGACAACGAAGCGAGTGGGGTCGAGGGCGAAGGTGAGGTGCGCGAAACACAGGGCCAGCGCGTAAGTGGCGGTATCCCATACCTCATCTGCAATGGGGTCGATTCCCAGCAGATCCTCTACCGTGCGAGCTGTTGCCTCTTTGCCGGTCTTCTGCGTGAAGCGTCGCGCGATGGCTTTTGCTGATGCGTACACCTCCGTGCAGCCTCGCTGTCCGCACGTGCATGCTTCACCATTCGGAATGACCGGCGTGTGGCCAACTTCTCCGGCGCTGAAGGCATCACCTGCCCACGGTCGGTTATGGCTGCCGAAATGCCGGTGCCGATGGGAACCATGATGAAGGTGGGTGCGCCCTGGCCAGCGCCCAGGAGACCTTCAGCCAATCCTGCTGCCCGCCCGTCATGTCCGAGGCGCACCGGCCGTAAGCATGCTTCCTGCATGCGCTGGGCAAGGTTCACGTTCTTCAGTTCGAGGTTAGACGCATACTTGATAACGCCGGCCTCTTCGTCCACCACACCAGGTGTGATGACACCGATTCCGGCGACCTCTGGCCACTTGTCCACGATGGTCCGGGCGACGTGGCACGCTTGTTCGACCACGTTGCCCGGACGCGTGTCCAGGTGTACAGCATCGGTGACGTGTCCAGCTGAGTCCACCAGGAATGACTTGATGGACGTACCGCCAACATCAACCCCCGCAACCACGGTGTTCAAGAGATAAACACCTCTACGTCCAGTTTGGCGTCGGTCACATCCTCATCGAATGGGAACATCGGTCGGTCAATGCGGCGATGTCCCAGACGAATCAGATCCTGATCAACTCCGCCTGGAGTCAGTGCCATCATCCAGTCGGCCTGCGCCTTGTACAGATCCGGTTCCAGGTAGCCGATCTTGACTACCACGACATCGGGATCATCGATCGACAGCCCCAGTCGCTCATATTGCACGCGAGAATGGTATTGCATGCGCTGAGAGGTCACAATGACAGTCAGGCTATTGATCTTCAACGCACAAGTGCGACCACCCTCAGGATCATCGATTACTCGGAGCACTGTCGCGTGGACCTTTTGCGGTCCAGGTTCACGCGTATCGATGTGCGCGCCCAGCTCAACATCGACCTGTGCCCCTTCACCGGCCTGATCCGCCATCTTCACGGCATTCGGATCAACCAGCGATGCATACAGAACGTTGAGCGCCTCATCCTTTACCGGTGCCCACTCCAGGAGCTCCGACAGCGCCGCAGTGCAGTCATCAGCACCGCCAGCACCGGGGTTGTCTCCGGAATCCGAAATGAAGAACGGACGCGGAGCGTCGAGGGCGTGCTCAAGGCACTCGCTCATGGTCCCCACGGGTGCAACGAATTCGAACTGATCGCGTACATCCCAGAAATGCTGAGCCAGACGCAGAGCCTGAGCTTTCACGTCCTCAGCGTCATCGCCTGTGACCACAACGGCCCCCTGGCAGCGTGGCTGATCCGCCCATGCGAATCCGACCCAGATTGCCGCGTCAAGAATACCGGGACGCTTTTCAACCTCCGGAACCATGGCATACAGCGACTTGGCTGGTTCAATACGTGTCGATGTCTTCTCACCAGGCAGCAGCACCGGCACGTGAACCAGTGCCTTAGCCGGCCTGCCTTTGCCACTGACCAGTCGTTCCACTAGGTTCACCGCTGCTCGCTTGCGCGATTCGAACGCATCCTCATGGGGTGCCATCCTGTAGCAGGTGAGCAGATCGCATCCTGCGAACAGGGCTCGGGACACGTTTCCGTGCAGATCCATGGAGGTCGAGATCAGGGGTTTATCTCCGACAACTGCACGGACGGCTGTGATCAGGTCACCCTCGGTATCGTCGTATCCCTGAGCGGTCATGGCGCCGTGGATGTCGAAGAAGACTGCGTCGACAGGTGCAACGGCGGTTAAGCCGTCAACTATTTCCTGCCGCCAGGCTTCGTAGTCTGAGCGCAGCACCTGGCCGCCCGGCAGTGCGCGGGCGTGAAGGATCGGGATCCATTCGACCTGGCGCGCCCAGTCCTCGTCCATCCACGTGTAACGTGCGAGCAGCTCGTCACCACGGCTGACCTGGAAATCCTTTTCAGTTGAAACGTATGGGGTAAAAGTCGAGGACTCGATGTGGAGCCCACAAATTGCTATTCGCGGAAGAGTCATGTTTTTTCCTATTTCACCAGTTCTGTTTAGCGACCACCCATGCCGGACATGGCGATACCTTTAATCAGGTGTTTCTGAAGAATCATGACCAGGACTGTTGTCGGGATCATTGAAATAATCGCTGCAGCAATCTGCAGATCCCATCGCGTCCCGGTCTGGCTTGAGAACGAGGCAAGACCAATTGGCAAAGTTCCCAAGCGCGAGTAGTCGACGGTCACAATCAGCGGCCACAGGTATGAGTTCCAGAAAGACATAAATGTGAAGACCGCCAGCACGGCGATTGCCGACTTGGTCAAAGGAAGAATGATCTGAACGAACGTGCGGATCGGACCGGCACCATCAACACGTGCCGCTTCTTCCAGTTCGAATGGGATACCGCGCATGAACTGACGCATCAGGAATGTGCCAAATGCGCCGAATGCGAATGGGAAGATCAATGCCTGATAGGTGTCAACCCAGCCAAACCATTTCATCACGGTGAACATCGGAACGACCAGAACTTCCTGCGGAACCATCATGGTTCCAAGGAACAGGACGAAGACGAGTTCTCGCCCGCGCCAGCGCAGTCGACTGAATGCGTAACCGGCTGTCGCGGATACGAACAGCACCAGCAGCGTTCCTGCGATTGAGACGATGAAGGAGTTCTTAATGTAGGTCAGGAACGGGCCATAGGTGAAAACTTCGAGGTAATTGCTCCACCGCAGCTTCTCACCAACCAAAGTCGGGGGCATCGAGAAAATCTCGTCCTTCGACTTCAGTGATGAGAAGAATGCGTAGATCAGTGGGGACGCAAAGAGGATGGCTGCGAGCCATACGGTCGCATTTGCCACGATGTCCTTGACGCGCGAGGGTTCACCGCCCAGAAGTCCGGGCTGACTGTGCCTGTTGGCAACCTGCTTTTTCTGTGTCCCCTTCTGGGGTGCCGTGGTTGTTGCGACATCAGTACTCATAGTGGACCCACCTCTTTTGAGCCTTGAACTGGAAAGCTGTGACCAGGATGACCAGAATGAACAGAATCCATGCGCCGGCAGCTGCAACACCGAGCTGCTGGAACTTGAAGCCCTGGTTGTAGATGAACATGACCAGCGGCAGCGTTGCGTTTCCAGGCCCACCACCGGTGAGCATCTGCGGCTGGACGAAGACCTGAAGTGAGGTGATGATCGTCATGACTGCAGCGAAGAAAATTGACGGCGACATCATGGGAAGGATGACGCGGAAGAGCATCTGCGCTCCCTTGGCTCCGTCGAGGCGTGCTGCCTCGATAACGGGTTCGGGAAGCTGCTCGAGTGCTGCTGAGAAGATCAGCATGTTGTAGCCCACGCCCTGCCATACCGACATGACAACGATCATGACCATTGCCCATACGGGATCAGCAAGGAAGTTCGGCAGTTGGAAACCGAATACTGATACCGCTATGCCGTTGAAGAGACCCTGAGGCTGGAGCAGCATCTTCCAGACCAGGACGTTGGCAACCATTGGCGTGACGACCGGAATGAAGAAGAGAACGCGGAAAGCGTTGCGTCCCTTGATTCTCGGGCCGAGGAGCAGTGACAGCGTCAGTGCGACAACGATGTTGACAGGTACGTAGGTAACCGTGAAGATGATGGAATTTCGCAGAGCAGGATAGAAGTCAGGATTTTGACCTGACAGCAGGTTGCGATAATTCTCAAGGCCAATGAAGGTCCGTTCGCCAAAGGCTGGCCAGTTGAACAGACTCATCACGACCGACAGGACGACGGGAACGACTGTGAAGAGGCAGAGGCCCGCAAGCGCTGGGCTGACAAAGCGCTTGACGGGACTCAATCTTCCGCAGTGAACTCCGCCGATTCGTGACGGCAGGTTGTGCGGTCATTGCGGTCAACCTCACTTATTGCCAAATTGTGCCTGAGCTTGCTCAAGCATCTGAGACATTGGCGTCTGGCCAGTGTAGACCGACACGAGGTTGGGCTGAATGTAGTTGTTAACCTGCGACCACACAGGGGTGGAGTTCTGACCCTGCTGATCCTTGAATGCAGCGTCGAATGCGGCCTTCACTTCTTCCCGGACAGCTTCATCGAAGGAATCGAAGTACTGCGCCTGAGATTCGATACGTGAGGGGTAAGAACGGCCCGAGGAGCTCAGGAGGTCCTGTGCTTCCTTCGACACCAGTGAGCCCAGTACCTTCAGTGCGGCGTCACGGTTGTCACAGTTGGCCGAGATACCGAAACCGGAGCCAAGGATAAGGCCCAGAGATCCGTTGTCTCCCTGAGGAAGACGTGTTGCGCCGGCCTTGAAGCCTGCTTCGTTGTTGAAGTAGCCGTAGGCGTTCCAGGTGCCGTCCACAGCCATTGCAACGTTGCCGTTCTGGTACTGTTCTTCGCCCCAGCCAGCTTCAGATGCTGACGGGACCGGATCGGCAACCTTTTCCGTCAGAACAAGGTCGGCATACCATTCAGCGGCCTTGACGAAGTCAGGGTTCGTCAGGTCGATGTTGCCATCAGCGGTCACAGGCTGGGTGCCGGACAGTGCGATCGGCAGTGCCATCCATTGGAATTCACCCATGCCGATACCGAAGCCCTTGTGCTGGTCGGTCGTGGTTTTCTTCGCAGCTTCATTGAAGTCGTCGAAGGTCCAGTCCAGGGTCGGTTCCTTCGCACCGGTTTCAGCGAACATGTCCTTGTTGTAGAAGACCATCATCGCCGACACGTCGTAGGGAATGCCGTACAGGTTGTCGTTGAAGGTCATGATGTCGAGGGCTCCGTCGGTGAAGTCCTCTTTCTTGATACCTGCTTTTTCAAGGTCTTCATCTGTCAGCGGTGACAGTGCCTGATAGAAGCCCGACAGCTTCTGCCCGTTCATTGAGGTGATGCACGCCAGGTTTCCTGACGACATGTTCGAGGTGAGCTTGGTGAAGTAGTCGCCCCATGAAGCGGTCTGTGTTTTCAGCTCAATATCCGGATTCTGTTTGCGGACGATGTCGGCAGTTTGGCTAATCCAGTCCAGATCATCGTCGGAGCCGCCCCACATATCCCATGTGATCGATCCGCCTGATCCATTCCCAGATGCCGATGCGTTGTCACCGCCCCCAGAACATGCAACGAGGGAACATGTCATACCTGTAGCAAGTAGCGCCGCTGCTGCTTTTTTCTGTAGAGATTGCATTAAGAGACCTTTCTTCGGTGAGTCCCACATAGGACTTGACCTGTGTATCGAGATGCTGATTCCAAGAAGTCTTCGCGTCGTCAACGATACTTCAGCCTTCTTTTAACGGCATCGAAGAAACTATCATCGTTTCCAATAGAACTATATATGACTTTCTAGTAAAATTCGAACCAGACAGGTAACAAATCGATGACGTAGTCCCGCTGTCCGATCCTTCAAACCGAAAGAAGCGTCCTCTTGACGAACCAGACATTTACTCCACAGGAGACAAGCACAACTGATGCGATGATTATCGAAGCGGTTGCAAGTGGTTCTGCGACGACACGTTCAGACCTCTCGACTCTCCTTAAGTTATCGCCTTCTACCGTTTCGGTGCGAGTGCAGGCACTTCTCGAGAACAACGTGTTACGTGAGGCCGGAGCGGGTAAGTCCAAAGGTGGCAGGCGTCCTCAGGTTCTTGAGACGGCTGGCACCCCCAGCACGTTCGCCGCCATTGACATGGGCGGCGCCCATGTTCGCTTCGGAGTGTTCGACACGCAAGGGAACCTTCTGGCCTCGTGGGAAGCGTCTCTTGACCTGTCTTTACCGCCCCGGGATGTTCTGTCCAGCGCCCTTGACTCACTTACAGGGGCCGATCTGGACGTCGACCTTGACGCGACGCTTCGTGGCATCAGCCTTGGCGTTCCGGCACCTGTGAACCAGGAACTCCAACGCATCGACGTGGGGGCACGCATGGCAGGGTGGACTCACTTCCCTATTCGCGAATGGATGGAATCTCACATCGATGTGCCCGTCGCGGTCGAGAACGACGCGAACCTCATGGCATTGGGCGAAGCCCGTCACCATCCGGAAATCGAGCGCTCCATTACCGTTAAAGCTGGTGCCGCCATCGGCAGCGGCATCGTGGTGGACGGAAAGATCTATCACGGCGCCTCCGGCATGGCAGGTGACATTTCACACGTGCGCTCCCATCGCAGTACTGACCGGCCGTGTGGATGCGGAAATATCGGGTGCCTCGAAACGATCGCCTCTGGAGTCGCCCTCGTGGAGCGTGCACGCGCCAACGGGATGTCGATCACCTCGCTACCCGAACTTGTCGCGCGTGCGCACGAGGGTGATTCAGCGGTGACCACTTTGATACGCGATGCCGGTCGCGCGCTCGGTGAAGTTCTGTGCAGCGTGGTCGGTTTTGCCAATCCCAATGCACTGTTTGTCGGCGGCAGGCTTTCCACGCTGGAGATCTTCATCGCCTCTATACGCAGTGAGCTGTACGGCGGATGCCACCCCCTCGTCACTCGCAACTTGCTGATATCGCAGGCAACTCTGGGCGCTGACGCCGGTATCTACGGCGGCTTTGAGCTGATTCGAGATACCGTCTTTCATCTTCCTGACCTCATTCATTAAGACCACCGAAGAAATCAACAAATGACAAAGGATAGTGCTCATGATTAATTTCGAACATCGCACCGGCCCGGTTTTCTCTCCTGAGCCAACCTACCCACAACGCGATGTGCCCGACTGGTTCCAGGATGCCAAACTCGGCATTTTCGTTCACTGGGGTCTCTACTCTGTTCCCGCCTGGGCATCGCTGCCTGAAGAAGGCGTACAGCCCGATGACGAATACGCAATGCATTCCTACGCCGAGTGGTATGCCAATACAGTGCGGATTCCGCACAGCCCGGCGCATATTCGCCACAACAAGAAGTACGGAATCGGAACCTCCTACGAGGATTTTGCGCACATGTGGCACGCGGAGAAGGTCGATCCGCGCGCGATGGTGGACCTTTTCGTTGAGGCAGGTGCGCGCTACCTCGTTCCCACAACCAAGCACCACGACGGTTTCTGCCTGTGGAACACGGACACCACGAACTTCTCAGCCGCGCAGCGAGGCCCCCAGCGCGACATCATTCAGGAGTTTCATGACAGTGCGCGCGAGGCGAAACTCAAGTTCGGCGTTTACTTCTCGGGCGCCCATGACTGGCACGTTGCGCATTTCCCGCCGATCGAATCGGACAGAGATCTGTTCGTCTACCGTCGCAATGACCCTGAATTTGCGCGCTACGCGGCCGATCAGCTGCGCGAGCTGATTGACCGCTTCCATCCCGACATTCTCTGGAACGACATCGAATGGCCCGACAGCGGAAAATCGAATGAGGATTACGCTCTGGCCTCGCTTTTCCGCAAATACTTCTCGACTGTTCCCGATGGTGTCGTGAACGATCGTTGGGGTATTCCCTACCATGGCTACCTGACGCGCGAGTACAGCATCATCGACTCAGTGATCCCCGAGCCGTGGGAAGCAACACGTGGTCTGGGGCATTCATTCGGCTACAACACCAATGAAGACGAGAACAACACCCTGTCGGCACCAGCCCTGATTGATCTTCTCGTCGACACTGTCTCCAAGAACGGCAATCTGCTCATCAATGTCGGACCACGCGCCGATGGCACGATCCCGGAGCTCCAGCAAAATTCGCTGCGCGGCCTGGGACAGTGGTTGAAGACGAACGGCGAGGCGATCTACGGCACGCGCGTCTTTATCGATGCTGACAGTAGGAAAGCCTCGCAACGCTACACGCGCAATGATGGTGAACTCTTCATCTTCGTGGATCCTTCTCAGCGCAGCGACGTTGAGATTCCGTCAGCGTGCCCGAGCGATGCGTCTGTTCGCTGGCTCGGTAATTCGTCACCGGCTGAGCGCAACGGCCTCGCGGTACAGATTCCGGACAGCCTACG
>OATV01000289.1_pt1 | contig 18594 bp, 10 predicted proteins | sample 1476081 | NCBI WGS metagenome assembly OATV01 (sample SAMEA2579990, study PRJEB22360) | human gut metagenome | biome: human gut; feature: human-associated habitat; material: faeces | place: Denmark | collected 2008/2010
GGCTGCGACCGGCTTGCGCAGACTTGTCGCATCCGCTTTGCCATCCAGTACCAATTGCACGTCCGGTGGCACGTCGGTGCCACGCGCGTATTCAGAACCTAGCAGCGACTGCCAGCCCTCGATTGGCAGGTAGCCATCGCGTGCGCCCGAACGGCAGTCTCCGGCGTACGTGCGTGCCAACTCGTCGACCAGCTCGTTGCCTTCATTGCCGGCATGGCCCTTGACCCACTTGAAGTTCACCGGTCCGGGGCGCTGCGATATCTCGCGGTCGATAGCCTTGACGAGCTCGACGTTCTTCACCGGCTTCTTCTGCGAGTTCTTCCAGCCGTTCTTCTTCCAACCCTTGACCCAAGTGGTTGAGCAGTTGATGGCATACTGCGAGTCGGATTCGATGAGCAGCGGCTCTGAACCGGGGTGCGCGCGCAGCGCCTCGAGCACCGCGCACAGTTCGCCGATTTGGTTGGTGCCGTTGGTGGCGCCACCGGCGTCATAGCCGTGATCGTCATGCTCATGACCGGCAGTACCGCCTGCGTTCTTGTCGTGATCGGCCCACGCCCAGCCCATCGGTCCGTTCGGATTGCCGAGTGCGGAACCGTCAGTAGATACAACAATCGTCATGCATCCCACCCTATCGCACTGGGTGGGATGCTGGGTGATGGGCGATAGCCGCTACGCGAACAAGTCGTTCAATGCTTCGGCGATGGTCGGATGTGTGAAGATCATGTCGCGTAAGGTGCTGGCCGGGGCACCGAGGTCCATCGCTAGTTTGACGATATTGATCACCTCGTGCGATTCGGCGGAGAGCAGCATAGCACCTAAGATACGGCCGGTGCCGCGCTCCACAATCGCCTTCATCAGACCCTCCGGCTGGCGCATCACCTGCGCTTTCGGCACGGCGGCCACCGGCAGTTTCTTGACCACATAATCGAGCCCGGCGGCTGATGCCTCCCGCTCATTCAGGCCCACGCGTGAATACGGCGTGTGCAGGAAAGTGCTCGACGGTATGTTCTTCCGATCGTTCACCGTATATGGGCGGTCGGAGCCGTTGAGCTGCGAGAACACCACGCGGTAATCGTCCAGCGAGATATACGTATGCTGAGGACCTCCGTTCACGTCGCCCAGAGCCCAGATATCCGGTGCGGTGGTGCGCAGCAACTCGTCCACTTTCACCGCGCCGCGTTCGGTGAGCTCCACGCCGGCTGCTTCGAGATTCAGGCCTTCGATGTTTGGCGTGCGGCCGGTGGCCACCAGAACGGCATCCGCAGTCAGGCAGAATTGAGCCTCGGAAGGGTGGGCGGCTGAAGTCGGTTGGTCTGCTTCGTATGTTTCCTGCAGTGGTGTGGTCGTGGAATTGGCCGAGGCGTTCTTCTCTGGTGTGGCTTTTGTTGAGCCCTTTACCGCGACGGAAAGTCGGACGCCGCCAGCGCTCGCCGGTGCGATTTCTTTGGTCTCTGCATGGAACAGGAATTTGACGCCTTGGGCCTCCAGCTGTTCCCGGATTGCAGTGGCGATATCCGCATCCTCGCGTGGCAGGAACTCGGCGCTATGCTGCAGCACGGTAACCGCCGATCCGAAGTCGGCGAACATCGAGGCGAACTCGAGTCCGATGAAACCTGAGCCGATAATCACCAATCGTTGTGGAATCTCGTCAATATCCATCAGACCAGTGCTGGTGTACACGCCGGGTGTAGTGCGGATGCCGGGAATATCCGGGATGTGCGGCGTGGCGCCGGTGTTGATGAAGATTTTGCCGGCGGTTACGGTTACTGGCCCATCGGCAGTGGCGATTTCCGCGCTGTGCGGTCCGATGAATCGAGCGCGGCCGGTCAGCACGGTGATATTGTCCTGGTCGGCGAGCTTGTGATAATTCTTGTCTCGCAGCATGGAGGTGACGCGGCGCTTTTCTGCGATTGCGTTCTTGAATGCCGTCTCGCGAGTTTCGGTCGTCAGGCTTTCTCCGGTTCGATTCGCCTGTTCGGCAGAAAGAATCAACGACTTGGATGGCAGGCACCCGATATTGATGCAGGTGCCGCCGTACATGTTGGCGCTCGCTTCTGCGACGACGACTTTATGGCCGGTTGCGCTGAGCTTGGTCGCCAATGTCTTGCCTCCTTTGCCGAATCCGATAATCAGGACATCTGTGGTGATGGTGGGGGAGAAAGTGGTGTTGGTGGTCATGGAATGCTTCCTTGTGTGAGGTGTGAACAATTTGCGGGGGGGGGGCGACCGTGTTCGCGGTCAACGGTGTTCCCTTGTGTGTGGCGTAGGCGTGCTGAGTTGTGGCGCACGCCGTGTGATTCGTTGCGATGATGCCGGGGTCTGCGGTGCGTGCGGTGCGCTGGTGCCGGCATGAATTCCTTGTTCGCGGATGTTGCAGCCTGACCATTTGCAGGTGTGTAGCGGGCTGTGATGCTACTGCATTCCTCGGGAATTGCGAAGGGCCGAAACTGATCGGGGCGGTCTAGTTTGCTTGGCTGCTAGCGCCGCTGAAGATCTGTTCGGTGATGTCGTGAATGGTGGTGTGTGCCAACTGCTCGAGGCAGGTGCGGTTCAGCCCATCGTAAATGCCGTCCATCACCGCACCCATGGAGGATGACACTAGGCACTCCTCGTGGATATCTCCCGGTTTCCAGTTCGCGTCCACAAAAGTGGTGCCGGTGGCCTCGGCCACTGTGCTCAGTGTGATGTCGGCGGCGGGTTGAGCCAGCGCGTATCCGCCCTCGGCGCCTTCCTTGGTGGCGGCGAGACCGGCTGCGGCCAGCGGGCGCATCACCTTGCGCACGCGAGCTGCGTTGGTGCAGATGTTCTCGGCCAAGATCTGGCTGGGCAGGTGCGTATTGCGGTGATCCAAATAGACCAGCGCGTGCACTGCTAGTGAATAGTCTCCGTTCACGGACTCCTCCTTGCCAAATCAACTGTAACTGTACTGTGTGCAGTATCGATACTGTAACTATATCAAATACAGTTACGCTGTCAAATCGGCATGATTGTCGAGCAAGTTATCCACATGTACAGCATTGCGGCGAAGCTGGAACCACATACCCCGATTTGGCTTCCTTCGTGATTTGCGTGCCTATATGGTGGGCTCATGAATGGAGTAAATAGCAATGGTATAAATCGTGCTGCACCTGTAATGATGCCGGTTTCGGCGTATGATTTGCCTCCAGAGGACTGGGAAACGGAGTCCATGATTCCGCCCGCAACCGCCGTGAGTAGCGGATCGGACAGTGCGATGACGCCTTCCATGTCCGAGAGCTTGGACCAGCGTAAACGAGAGACAATCGCGCGCTGCATTGAAGAAGCAAAGCGGTTAAATAAAAAACTGCTTTTCGGTATGACCACGTCCCTTGTCCTGCAATCTGTACCGCTCCCCGTTGACTGTGATCTTGACGAGTCGTTGTTGCATACCGTTTCCAGCGCTAAGAACAAACGGATCAGAGTAAAGAACTCACCTTTGTGCACTCATATTTGGAAACACGTGGCCCGAGCAGGTGTCGTGGAAATCAGCCGAAATGTTTATGCGCTTGATTTATTCCATACATGGGCGCAGCTTTCGGCGCATGTATCTCTACGAACGCTGATTGTGCTTGGCGATGCCATCATTACCGCCATGAGTAGGCAGCCGGCGTTGTCTCAAGGCCGTGATGTCGTAACCATTTATCATGATCTGATACGGTTTGTAGAAGAGCTTCCTCATTTCAAAGGACGAACGATGTGCGTTCGTGCGTTGTCGTTGATTATGCCTGGTGTGGACTCGCCAAAAGAGTCGGAAGAAAGACTGTCGTTGCTGACTCATGGTATTCCTCAGCCGGTGGTGAATTATGTAGTTCCGGACATGACCTTTAGATCTGGGGCTCCTGTAACGTTGGATTTGGCGTGGCCCGAATTCAAGGTCGCAATCGAATATGATGGCGACCATCATCGCACCAATAAAACGCAGTGGCGTAGGGATCAAGAGAAAAGATCCAAGTTGGTTGCCCGGCAGTGGATTACGTTCGTGGCGACGGCGGCTAATCTTGCGGACGAGGCTGCATGTGCAGAATTCTCATTCAATGTGGCACGTGCTCTTGCTTTGCGAGGTGCAGTATTCGATTTTCAGGTAATTGCTATGTCTATTGAGCAGTTGGCTGAGACTCGGCTCCGTCGGCAGGGTTAAAGTATCTCGGCGTTGCGATGGGCGTTGCGCACTAGCATCGGGAAAGAGGATTGGGTACGGTGCCAACGGGGGCGATTCTGGTTTGCTTATATGCCTCCTAATTTGAATGTTGTTGCAGAGCTGCGGAGTCTTAGCCATTGAGTCAATGTCGATGGTCGAATCGTTCTCGGAGCGTTGTTGGCTCGTATCTTGGGGTGCTATACGATGCGAGCATTGCTGCGATGATATTCAGCGTGGGACAACATGTGAATTTGCTCGTTTTTTCCATGTTGTCCCACACGGCATTGGAGGAGATTCCGTCGATTGTCGTGATAATGGCGGTTTTCCGCGGTTCTTGGAATGACTCCGTTGGGACAACATGAATTTAAAACGATCTATTGCAATGTCGTCCCATATTATGTGGGACAACATCTTCTAAAGGGCCATTTTTTCGTGTTGTCCCACGATAAAGCAGTACAGAGCCGCTTGAGATGCATATTTTCATATGAAAACGCTGACCAATAAGATGAGGGCTTGATTATTGGCGGAAACCAACAATCAAGCCCTCATCTGAGTTTGGCCGGAGTGGCTTGCTGAGTAATCCTTACTCGCCCAGGGCCTTGTCGACTACTTCGGTGGCTTCATCGAGCACCTTGTCCAGCGCCTCGGGGGAAACGAAGGACTCGGCGTACACCTTGTAGATGTTCTCGGTGCCGGAGGGGCGGGCGGCGAACCAGTTGTCCTTGGTGGTGACCTTCAGACCGCCGATCTTGGCGTGGTTGCCCGGTGCCTCGGTCAGCTTGGCGGTGATGTCTTCGCCAGCCAGGGTGGAGGCGGTCACGTCGTCGCCGGACAGTGCCGCGAACTTGGCCTTCTGTTCGAGCGTGGTCGGAGTGTCGACGCGCTTGTACCAAGATTCGCCGAAGCGCTCAACCTGCTCCTGATGCAGCTGGGCCGGGTTCTTGCCGGTCTTGGCGGTGATTTCAGCGGCCAGCAAGTCGGGAATCAGGCCGTCCTTATCGGTGGTCCACACGAGGCCATTCTTGCGCAGGAAGCTCATGCCGGAGCTCTCCTCGCCACCGAACGCAACCTCGCCGCTGAACAGCGGGTCGACGAACCACTTGAAGCCGACCGGCACCTCCAGCACCTTCGCGTTAATCGACGCGGCCACACGGTCAATCAAGGAAGAGGAAACCAGCGTCTTGCCCACGGCTGCACCCTCGGGCCAGCCTGGACGGTTGCCTCCGAACAGGTACTCCACGCACACGGCGATGTAGTGGTTCGGGTTCATCACGCCCCAGTTCGGGCAGACGATACCGTGACGATCGGCATCGGGATCGGTGCCGCCAACCAGGTCGTACTTGTCCCAAGCGCCACCGTTGAGCTCGTCAACCAAGCCCTTCATGGCATACGGGGAAGAGGGGTCCATACGGATCTTGCCGTCGTGATCGATGGTCATGAAGCGCCAGGTCGGGTCGACCTCAGGGCGCACCACGCCAATGTTCAGGCCGTACTTCTCATTGATGAGCGGCCAGTAGTTCACGGAAGCGCCGCCAAGCGGGTCGATGCCCAGACGTACGCCGGAAGAACGAATCACGTCAAAGTCGATGACGTTCTCCAGGTCGTCCACGTAGTGCTCGCGGAAGTCGAAGCCCTCGACGTACTCGGACTTGATGGCCTCCTCGTACGGCACGCGCTTGACGTTCTTGTAGTCGGCAAGCAGCTCGTTGGCGCGGGCGGCGATGGCGTTGGTGGTTTCGGCCGGAGCCGGGCCGCCGGTGACGGGGTCGTACTTGAAGCCGCCGTCGGTGGGCGGGTTGTGGGACGGCGTGACGACGATGCCGTCAGCTAAGCCTTCGCCCTCAAAACGCTGGGTGCCGTCGGCCGCACGGTTGTGGGTCAGGATGGCCTGAGAGACCACAGGGGTAGGCACGAAGTCGTCGCGAGAATCGATGCGCACGTGCACGCCGTTGGCGACGAGCACTTCGATGGCGGTCTTCTTGGCCGGGCCGGACAGCGCGTGGGTGTCGGATCCGAGGTACAGCGGGCCGGTAACGCCGGCTTTCTTGCGGTATTCGGCGATGGCCTGGGAGATGGCAACGATATGGGCCTCGTTGAACGAGGTCTTCAGAGACGATCCACGGTGACCGGAGGTGCCGAAGATGACACGCTGCTCGGGAACGCTGGGGTCGGGGACGAGGTCATAGTACTTGCCGATAACCTCATCGACATTGATCAGATCTGCTGGGGTGGCGGGTTGACCCGCATTGTTTGCTACCATACTTTCATTCTGCCACGTTTTTTGCCGTCTGGGGCAAGATTGTGTTAAAAGTTGTCAACTTTTGTGCGAATAAGTGTATGACGGTGGCGCGCGTCTGGCACAAAGAGCCTAAGCGTGGGCTTGCGTGCCGTCTCATTGCGGATGCATCGTCCAAGAAAGACACGCCGGATGTTCATCGCTGATTAAAGCCTGTTCTTCCTTACTCTCGTCTTATGTTTCGAGGTATAGGCAGGCTTTGACCATATGTGTGATTTGCCGGATTGTTATCAGCTCGTTATAATCGCTGTTCAGTCAGTAATTAGCAGGGTTGCTACTCAAATGTTGAGGCAAGACCTGAGATGTTGACGTAGTCATGTGTATTCATGATGGCGTCCATATCTCAGGTCTTTTCTGTTATTTGGCGTGACTGCCGGTTCCTGGAACGCAGATGCTCAGGAACAGGGTGGTTTCTCTGGTAGGTACTGGCTTAACCGTGGAAAAGGAATGGAGTAAGAGATGTCGCATCAAGACGATATCAAGGCAATCGTCACCAGTGTTGGTGGCGCGGCCAACATCAAGTCGCTGACGCACTGCGCCACGCGACTGCGCTTTGAACTCAATGACGCCGGCAAGGTTGACAATGCCGCGCTCGACGCCAACAAGCTTGTGCTGGGCGCCGTGCCGCAGTCCGGCGACCGATACCAGGTCGTTATCGGCGGTCAGGTCGCCTCCGTGTACGAGCAGATCATGCACCTGCCAGAAATGGCTGGTCTCGGCGCCGGCACCGTTGACGACGATGCCGATGAGCCGACTGATGCGGAGGTCAAGGCCGCCGCTCGTTCCAAGGCTCGCGGCAAGGTCGCATGGCTCGATAGCTTCTTCGAATATCTGGCCGACTCCTTCCGCCCGATTCTGGGTGTGTTGCTTGGCGCGTCTATCATCATCGCACTGGTCAACCTGTGCATTTCCCTGGGCCTGATTCCGAACGACACCGCCACCACCGGCCTGGTGTTCGTGCAGGCCATCTGGAAGGGTGTGTTCTACTTCCTGCCGATTATGGTCGCCTACAATGCAGCCAAGAAGCTCAAGGTGGATCCGTGGCTGGGCGGCGCAATCATGGGCATGCTCATGACCCCGCAGTTCGCATCCCTGTCTGACACCAAGACTTGGGGCGACGCCGTCAAGTGCGTGGAGAACACCACGCTGGGCACCTCCTCCTGCACCGCCACGGTGTTCGGTCTGCCGATGCAGCTGTCCGACTACTCCGGCAACGTGTTCGTGCCGCTGCTGATGGTCGCCGTGCTCGCGGTCGTGTACCACGGTCTGAAGAAGATCATTCCGGACAGCGTCCAGATGGTCTTCCTGCCCTTCTTCTCCATGATCATCGTCGGTGCGCTCACCGCTTTCATCATCGGACCTATCGGTGTGTGGGCCGGCAACGGCCTCGGCGCCGGACTCGCCTGGATGAACACTCACGCTCCGTTCATCTTCGCCATCGCAATCCCGCTGCTGTACCCGTTCCTGGTGCCGCTGGGTCTGCACTGGCCGCTGAACGCCCTGATGATCATGAACATCAACACCCTGGGCTACGACTTCATTCAGGGCCCGATGGGCGTGTGGAACTTCGCCTGCTTCGGTGCCACTGCCGGTGTGCTGTTCCTCTCCATCCGCGACAAGGATAAGGACATGCGCCAGACCTCCATCGGTGCTCTTGCCGCCGGCCTGCTCGGTGGCGTTTCCGAGCCGAGCCTTTACGGCATCCACCTGCGTTACAAGCTCATCTACTCCCGTATGCTGGTCGGCTGCGGCGTGGGCGGCGTCGTAATCGCCGTCATGGGCTGGCTCTTCCCGGCCACCGTCGCCTCCGGCGAGACCGTGCACGGCGTGACCACCACTGCATTCGCTTTCACCTCGCTGCTCACCGTGCCGGTGTTCAACCAGATGTGGGTTTACGGCGTCTCCATCGCAGTGTCGTTCTTCACCGCCATGATTATGATTATCATGCTTGACTACCGCACTCCGGAGCAGAAAGCCGAAGCCAAGGCCCGTGCCGCGGCTCAGTCCGCCAAGGCTGTGAACGGTGGTGACGCCACCACCGCTACCGCAACCGCCGCTGTTGCCGTTGCCGATGCCCCGGCTGCCGCTGCGACCGCCACTTCCGCCGTGTTCGCTCCGATTGCGGGCCACGTGGTATCCCTTGACGATGCCGGCGATCCGGTGTTCGCTTCTCGTGCCCTCGGCGAGGGCGTGGGCATCGAGCTGGTTGACGGCACGGTTAAGGCTCCGGTGTCCGGTGTGCTGCAGACCGTTGCTGAGACTGGCCATGCTTTTGGTCTCAAGACCGACGATGGCATTGAAGTGCTGGTACACGTCGGCATTGATACGGTTAAGATGAATGGCAATGGTTTCGTGGTGAATGTGGCCAAGGGTGACCGAGTGAATGCCGGTGACCTGTTGGCGACTGTCGATCTCGACGAAGTCAAGAAGGCTGGATTCAGCACCACTACGCTGGTTACGGTACTGAACACCGCAGCGCTCAAGTCCGTTACTCCGAAGACGGATGTGAACGTCGCGGCCGGTGACGAAGTCATCGCCATCGAACAGTAATCATGGTCGGTTCGCAACCGTAACCCGAAGATCCCGAACGGAAGGGATGTCATGGAAATACTTCGCGTCTTCAATAACAACGTCGTCCTGGCGAAGAATCGGGGGCGCGAAGTCATCCTTACCGGCCGGGGTCTGGGGTTCAAGGCCAAGCCCGGCATGACAGTTGACGATGCCAAAGTGGCTCGTGTGTTCGTGCCGGCTCAAGGCCGTGACCCTGACCATATGGCCCAGTTGCTGGGCGATATTCCTCCTGAAATCATCCGTCTCATTTCCGAGACCATGGATGAGGTTGGCCTGAGTTCAGAGGCTGCACAAAGCTCGACGTTGGTCATGGCGCTCGCGGATCATGTGTGCGGTGCTTTACGCCGCGCCAAGAACGGCATTCCGCCTGTGCCGTATCCGCTGAACTCGGAAATTCGTTCGCTGTATAAGCGTGAATACCAGCAGGGCTGCGCATTGCTCGCCGCGCTGAACCGTAGATTGGACGATGCGCTGGATCCCAGCGAGAGCGTTGCTTTTGCGCTGCATTTTGTGAATGCCGGCTTCTCCACAGGCGACCTTTCTCCTACGTATATGATGACCGGCGTCATCCAACAGTTGCTCGCTGTCATCGAAAGCACCTATAACATCAAGCTGGATGAGCATTCGGTTAATGTCGGCCGTTTCATCACCCATCTTCGGTATTTGTTCGTACGTATTCATCAGCATGAGCAGCTCAGCAGGGAGCCGGATGCAATCGTTTCCTCGATTATGAGCTCCTATGCAAAAGCCTCGAAATGCGCGAGACTTATCGCATCCCTTATTGAGCTGCGCCTCGATACCACGCTGACCGAAGACGAGGTTGCCTACCTGACATTGCATGTGGCACGAGTCACGGATCAAACGAATCAGAATCGTTCCTCGGATATTCCCGACCATCCGCAGCTGGCGCATATGGGCCAGTGAATCAGCGAATCGGCTCGATGGTGCCGGTCGTTTCTGCGAAATCAGCGGTGGCGTTCTGCGCCGCCACCTGAGCGGTTTTCTCCAGTGCGGAAGTATCGGGTACGCGTACGATCAGAGCCCGGTGATCTACTGAGAATCGGATGTGTTTGGTCTCCGGCAGCATATCGCCGTCTACCTGGGCCTTGGCTGGCTTTTCCAATACGATTTCCGCGCTCAGACCTTGCACCTGCTCAATGGTCGAGTTGGTGGACAGTGGGTTCTGCTCAGGCTTGCCGATAATGGTTTGGTGCACTACGTCGCCGAACAGGTTGGCCCAACCCAGGATGCCGCCGGTGGTGTCGATGATTTCAAAATCGAGGATGCCGTCATCATAGGACGCGGCGGGCATGAGCGAGAATACGGGAATCTGCCCGCAATTGCCGGCCATCACCGTGCGAAATGCAAGATTATTGGTGGTGTGTGTGGAGCCGTCGGCGCTGGTGACAGTCAAATTGCCGCGGAATTTCGGGGCGAACAGGTTTTTCACGCCGCCCACGAAGTATGCCAGCCAGCTGATATTCGCCTTCAAGTCCGGATCGGTGTCGTCGATCATGGCGGCGTCGAAGCCGATGCCTGCGATAATCAGGAACGCATGGCCGTGGTCGTCCTCGGGATGATCGAGCAGCGTGAGTCGGCCCATGTCCACCATGCGCGATCCGTGCGATGTGGCCACGGTCAGGGCCGCATCGATATCGTCCACAGGAATGCCCATATTGCGGGCAAAGAGATTGCCGGTGCCAATAGGCACAATGCCCAGTGCGTGGCCGGTGCCGGATACGGCGCTTGCCACCGTGCGTACAGTGCCGTCGCCTCCGACCGCGATCACCACGTCAGCGCCGTCTTCGAGCGCCTCGAGCGCACAGTCACGTCCGTCCTTGTCGAGTTGGGTGTCGTAGAAGCGCACCCGATTCAGACCCTTGGCTTTGCAGAACTCCTGAATGTGGAGCCTGCGTGCGGTGGCCTGTGGCTTGGATGGGTTCACCACGAACGCATACTGCACCTCGTCATCCCTGCGTTTCTCCAATGTCTCGGCCAGTTTGCGGCGACGGTGCGCCCGCAACGCGATGACGATGACGGCAACACATACCGCGACGATAACGATCGCGGCCACAACAAGAAATACAGTGAGCGCAGGCTGGGGCATGATTCCTATTGTTAGCGTGAGACGGCTTCTTTTCGCTGCATTCAGGAAGTACGTGAACAGTTCCTGCACGGAATGCGCCCACTCTAAGCGAGATTATTATTCACCCTGATTCCGTCTGGTGGAATTTGCTACCGTCCGAGTGCGGTTTCATCGGCCGTAAAAGATGTATGAGAGAGCATGCTCTACTCCTTATTATTTCTTTGTTGAGGGTGTCGGCTTGCGGGGCTAGTCTGGTGCTCATGCTTGATATTCAATTCATTCGTGAACACACCGATATCGTCAAGGAATCCCAGCGCAAGCGTGGCGAGTCCGTGGAACTCGTCGACGAAGTGCTTTCCTCCGACACTGTCCGTCGTGAGTCGCTCAAGGCTTTTGAAGAGGCCCGTGCCCAGCAGAAGGAAATCGGCAAGAAGGTCGCCTCTGCCCCGGCCGACGAAAAGGCCAAGCTCATCGCCGAAACCAAGGAACTCTCCCAGAAGGTCGCCGAGTTCAAGTCCAAGGCCGATGCAGCTGCCGAGGAATACACCACCGCCATGTGGAAGCTCTCCAACATTGTGGAGCCGGAAGCTCCTGAGGGCGGCGAGGACGATTACGTGGTCGTCAAGAAGGTCGGCCAGATTCGTGACTTCGCGGCTGAAGGTTTCGAGCCCAAGGATCACCTGACCCTCGGCACCGGCGTGGCTGGCATCGACATGCGCCGCGGTGTCAAGGTGGGCGGCTCCCGCTTCTACTTCCTGCGTGGCCAGGTGGCCCGCATGCAGATTGCCATGCTCACTATGGCCGTTGACCAGGCTGAGGAGCACGGCTTCACGCTGGCCATTACCCCGACGCTCGTGCGCCCCGAAGTCATGCGCGGCACTGGCTTCCTGAACTCCCACGCCGACGAGATCTACCGCCTGCGTGAGCCCGATGACCAGTACCTGGTCGGCACTTCCGAAGTGGCGCTCGCCGGCATGCACGAGAACGAGATTCTCGACCTCGGCAATGGCCCGCTGCGTTACTGCGGTTGGTCCTCCTGCTACCGCCGCGAGGCCGGCGCCGCAGGCAAGGACACCTCCGGTATCATCCGCGTCCACCAGTTCGACAAGGTGGAGATGTTCGTCTACGCCAAGCAGGAGGACTCCTACAAGGAGCATGAGCACCTGCTGGCTATGGAACAGGAGATGCTCGCCAAGGTCGAGGTGCCATACCGCATCATCGACACCGCCGCCGGCGATCTCGGCTCCTCCGCCGCCCGTAAGTTCGACTGCGAGGCTTGGGTGCCGACCCAGGACCGTTACCGTGAGCTCACTTCCACCTCGAACTGCACCGAGTACCAGGCTCGTCGTCTGAACATCCGCGAGCGTATGGAAGACGGCGGCACTCGCCCGGTCTCCACGCTCAACGGCACGCTGGCCACCACCCGTTGGCTGGTTGCCATCATGGAGAACCATCAGCAGAAGGATGGCTCCATCGAGATTCCGAAGGCCATGCGTGCCTACATGGGCGGCAAGGAAGTCATCGAGCCGACTAAATGGGAGGCCTGATTTCATCAGGCCCGCTGGCAGATTAGCTGCATGTAAGGCTTATGGGGGAGTGCGACTGTGTCCGCTCCCCAAATCCTTCCCTTTTGTATAATCAAATATCGTGCACATGCGCATGTGCATAAGGACAGATGTCTGAGCGGTCTAAAGAGACGGTCTTGAAAACCGTTGAGGGGCAACCCTCCGCGAGTTCGAATCTCGCTCTGTCCGCCTGTGAACGATGAGCCTCGGAGCAATCCGGGGCTTTTTCGTATTTCACGCATGGTCCACTGGTAGACCATAAGTATGTAGCTTTGTAAGGAGTATTAATAAAATGACAAAACGAGCATAATAAGGAATCAAACCGGGTTAATGTCACTATTCCACTGGGGCGCGCAGAAATTGTTAGTTAGGTTGACAATAAAGATTTGAGCGCCTAAACTGATTAACAGTCGTCACAGAGGAGTGATGACGCCATTATCGAAGGAGTAGAGATATGGTATCGCACAACAAGCGCATCGTGGCTGCTCTTGCCGCGGTAGCAGCAATGGGTATTGGTTTGGCCGGTTGCGGTGGCAGCGACACTGCTGGCGACACGAAGTCCGGCAGCGATGGCGGTGTGGTCAACATCACCTATATGCACCGTCTGCCCGATTCCGAAGGCATGACCTTGGTCAACGACATTGTGGCCAAGTGGAACAAGGAGCACCCGAACATTCAGGTCAAGGCCACCAAGTTCGATGGCAATGCCTCCGAAATGATCAAGAAGCTCGAGACCGACGTCAAGGCTGGCAATGCGCCGGATCTGGCTCAGGTCGGTTACGCCGAGGTTCCTGAGGTCTTCACCAAGGGCCTTCTGCAGGATGTCACCGATGAGGCCGCCAAGTACAAGGACGATTTCGCTTCCGGCCCGTTCGCACTGATGCAGGTGGGCGGCAAGACCTACGGTCTGCCGCAGGACACCGGCCCGCTGACTTACTTCTACAACGCCGCTGAATTTGAGAAGCTCGGCATCACCGTGCCGAAGACCGCTGACGAGCTCATCGAGACCGCCAAGAAGACCGCTGCCCAGGGCAAGTACATCATGACCTTCCAGCCTGATGAGGCCATGATGATGATGTCCGGCCAGGCCGGTGCTTCCGGTCCGTGGTACAAGGTCGACGGCAACTCCTGGGTTGTCAACACCCAGACCAAGGGCTCCAAAGCCGTGGCCGATGTCTACCAGCAGCTGATCGACAACAAGGCCGCCCTCACCAACCCGCGTTGGGATGCATCGTTTGATAACTCCATCCAGTCCGGTCAGCTGATCGGCACCGTGGCCGCCGCTTGGGAAGCCCCGCTGTTCATCGATTCCGCCGGTGGCACTGGTGCTGGTGAGTGGAAGGTCACCCAGCTCGGTGACTGGTTCGGCAATGGCACCAAGACCGGCGCCGATGGTGGTTCCGGTGTGGCCGTGCTCAAGGGTTCCAAGCACCCGGCCGAAGCCATGGAGTTCCTTGACTGGTTCAACACCCAGGTTGATGACCTTGTCTCCCAGGGCCTCGTCGTGGCCGCCACCACCGCGGAAGCCAAGACCCCGCAGAAGTGGTCCGACTACTTCAGCGGACAGGATGTCATGGCTGAGTTCAAGACCGCGAACGGCAACATGGGTGACTTCACCTACATGCCTGGCTTCTCCGCAGTCGGCGCTGCAATGAAACAGACCGCCGCCAAGGCTGCCGATGGTTCTGCCAAGGTTTCGGATGTGTTCGACACCGCTCAGAAGACCTCGGTGGATACGCTGAAGAACCTCGGTCTGTCCGTCAAGGAGTGACCTCACTAGGTCTTGTCAACGGGCCGGCTTGAAATAGCCGGCCATCCAAGACCTCCGATGCCTCGCATCATCATAGCGAAAGGCCGGGGCACATACTCCGGCCTTCCGTATTGTTTGGGGGTGTTGCTGCAAGGGCGCTGTGGTCCTTGTTATTGTTTTACTGTTCTTTGCAAAGACAGGTTTTGTATTATGACTGCATCCACTACTCAGGCGAAGGGTAAAGCACCTAGGCGTGCCGCCGTCAAGCCGAAGCGGTCCGGCGCTCAGAAGCGCGAGAACCGCACCGGCTGGGCGTTCATGGCACCGTTCGCCGTCCTGTTCGCTTTCGTGTTCATCTTGCCCATCATCTGGGCCATCTATTCCAGCTTCTTCCGTCAGGTCACCGAGGGCGGTGGCGCATACGGCGGTGGCGAGCTGGTCAATAAATTCGTAGGATTCCAGAACTTCCAGTATGTTATTACTTCCGGCAACTTCTGGTCCGGCGTCGGCAGGGTGCTGGTCTACACCCTGATTCAGGTGCCGATCATGATCATCGCCGCACTGGCGTTGGCCATCGTCATCGACTCGTTCGTGGTCAAGCATGTCACCGGTTTCCGTCTGGGCTACTTCCTGCCCTACGCCATCCCCGGCGTCGTGGCCTCGATTATCTGGGTCTACCTGTACAACGGCCAAATCTCGCCGATCGTCAAGGGACTTGCCGCCATCGGCGTCAATGTGGACTTCTTCAACAAGAACATCGTGCTCGGCTCGATGGCCAACATCACCACATGGACCTTCACGGGCTACAACATGCTGATCTTCCTCGCCGCATTGCAGGCCATCCCGCATGACCTCTATGAGGCTGCCCGTATCGACGGCGCCAATGGTTGGCAGATCGCCACGAAGATTAAGCTGCCGAACGTGCGTGGCGCGGCCCTGCTGGCCATGCTGCTTTCCATCGTCGGCACCATTCAGCTGTTCAACGAACCGCAGATCATGTCTACGGCTGATCCGGGTATTTCCAAGTCGTATACACCGATGATGATGGCTATGAGCACTTCTCAGGGCAGCATTACCCCGTCTGGTGACGGTCCGGCTTCGGCCATCGCCATTGTCATGGCTCTGATCGCAGGTGTGCTTGCCGTGCTGTACACCTTGGCCGAAAGGAAGGTGAACGAGTAATGAGCTCCGCAACCGTTGAAGAACGCGCCCGCAAAAAGGCCGAGCGCAAGCTCGAAAAGCAGCGTCAGGCTGCGCAACACGATTTGCCTCGCTCCATGCGACCGTCCGCGGCCGTGAAGACCCTCACCGTGGTGCTGCTGGTACTGGTGTTGATCTACTTCCTGTTCCCGATTTACTGGGCCATCATCGCGTCCACCAAGACGCCGGCCCAGATGACCGGTAGCAACGGCATGTGGTTTGCTGTGCCGCTTGACCAGCTGCCCAATGCCATCGCCACTAACTATTCCAAGCTGCTTGGCTGGACTCGTGGCAACTTCTGGCGCTGGGTGCTGAACTCCCTGATCTACTCGGGCGTCTCGGCATTGATCGGCACCATCGTGTCTGTGATGGCTGGCTACGCCACTGCGAAGTTCAACTTCCGCGGCAAGAACGCGGCTATTGGCGTCATCATGGCCTGCATGCTGATGCCCGCCGCACTGCTGACCATCCCGCAGTACTCGATTTTCCACACCCTGCACCTGACCAACACGATGCTCTCCATCATCATCCCGTGCTGCGTCTCCCCGTTCGGCTTCTTCCTGGGCCGCACGTACGCGCAGAGCTCAGTGCCTGATGAGTTGCTCGAGGCGGCCCGCATTGATGGTGCGAGCGAGGCACGAATCTTCTTCACTATTGTGCTGCGCCTGCTGGCTCCGGCAATGGTGACGATCTTCCTGTTCCTGTTCGTGGCCACGTGGAACAACTTCGTGCTGCCGTTGATGATGGTGTCTTCCGACACCCTAAAGCCGGTGACCTTGGGTCTGTATGGCATGGTCTCGCTGTCTACGTTCACCGATCGTGGTGCCCTGATGATGGGTGCCTTGCTCGGTGTGCTGCCGGTGATTGTGCTCTTCCTCGGCCTCCAGCGCTACTGGCAGTCCGGTTTGGCTGCCGGTGCGGTCAAGGGCTAATTAATCCGCCGCCCGGCATAACATGTCACTCCTTCCGATGCCGGGCGGCGCCCCTTCTCTATCGGAGTGACATTATTGCAATCGTCCGGCGTCATCGTAGCGTCAAGGATCTACGCAGTCAGGGCCCTAGGACCCGCGATGACGCCGGCCATTTTTTGTTGTGGCATTTCGTCGCCATGCTTTCCCATTCGACCGTTCTATAGAGGAGAACTCATGAGTACTGGCCGCTTCACTTTGCCGAGTGAGGAGAATTTTGCTGAAAAGACCAAGGAGCTTGCCGAATTGTGGGGCGCGGATGCTATCCGCAACTCGGATGGCACGCATCTTGATGAGGATGTGCTCGCTCTTGGCAAGAAGATATACAGTGCGTATTTCCCGACGCGTGCGCATAACGAGTGGATCACTCTGCATATGGACGAGACGCCGCAGGTGTACCTGCTGACGGATCGTATCCTGGCGGAGTCGGATGCGGTGGATGTGCCGTTGATGGATGGTTTCTTCGAGGAGCAGCTCAAGCCGAACCGTGACGCGGACCCGCACAGGTATTGGGAGGTCGTGGACCGCACGACGGGCGAAGTCGTGCCGCCCGAACAGTGGACGCTGGACGCGGGCGAGGATACCGTGCACGTGACCGCTGCCGTGCCGATGCACGAGTACACGGTTTCGTTCCTGGCCTACATCATCTGGGATCCGGTCGAGATGTACAACCATCTGACCAACGACTGGGGCGACAAGGAGCACGAGATCCCGTTCGACATCTACCATCCCGCCACCCGAAAGTTCGTGTTCGACACGTTCGCGAGGTGGCTGAAGGACAGCCCGCAGACTGATGTGGTGCGTTTCACCACGTTCTTCTACCAGTTCACATTGCTGTTCGACGCCAAGCGTCGCGAAAAGGTGGTCGACTGGTTCGGCTGTGCCTGCACCGTGAGCCCGCGTGCCTTGGACGACTTCGAGAAGGAATATGGATATCGTCTGCGTCCTGAGGACTTTGTGGATGGTGGCGCCTACAACAGCGCATGGCGTGTGCCCAGAAAGGCCCAGCGCGACTGGATCGACTTCCTGTCTGGCTTCGTGCGCAAGAACGTCAAGCAGCTGGCGGACATGTCCCATGCGGCCGGCAAGGAGGCGATGATGTTCCTGGGCGACCAATGGATCGGCACTGAACCCTACAAGGACGGGTTCGACGAGCTGGGCTTGGATGCGGTGGTGGGTTCGATCGGCGACGGCACCACGACCCGCATGATCGCTGACATTCCCGGCGTCAAATACACGGAGGGCCGTTTCCTGCCGTACTTCTTCCCGGACACGTTCTATGAGGGCAACGACCCGAGCATCGAGGGGCTCGACAACTGGCGCAAGGCCCGCCGCGCGATCCTGCGTTCGCCTATCTCCCGCATGGGCTACGGCGGCTACCTGTCCCTGGCCGCGAAGTTCCCGAAGTTCGTGGACACCGTCACACACATCGCGGACGAGTTCCGCGACATCCACGATCGCACCGACGGGGTGGCCGCCGAGGGCGAATTGAACGTGGCGATCCTGAACTCGTGGGGCAGGATGCGCTCCTGGATGGCGTTCACCGTGGCGCACGCGCTGCCCAACAAGCAGACGTACTCGTATTACGGGATTCTGGAGTCCCTGTCCGGCATGCGCGTCAACGTCAGGTTCGTCAGCTTCGATGACATCCTCGAGCACGGCGTGGACCCGGACGTCGACGTGATCATCAACGGCGGCCCGGTGGACACGGCGTTCACCGGCGGCGACGTGTGGGCGAATCCGAAGCTCGTGGAGACCCTGCGCGCATGGGTGCGTGACGGCGGCGCGCTGGTGGGCGTTGGCGAGCCGAGCTCGCTGCCGCGTTTCCAGGCGGGCCGCTTCTTCCAGCTGGCGGACGTGCTGGGCGTGGACGAGGAGCGCTTCCAGACCCTGTCGGTGGACAAGTACTTCCCGCCCGTCACGCCCGAGCATTTCATCACCACGGACGTGCCCGTGGACCCGGCGGCCCGCGGGGCCTGGGAGGGGGGCGGGTGTGGGAGGC
>OATV01000304.1_pt1 | contig 17801 bp, 15 predicted proteins | sample 1476081 | NCBI WGS metagenome assembly OATV01 (sample SAMEA2579990, study PRJEB22360) | human gut metagenome | biome: human gut; feature: human-associated habitat; material: faeces | place: Denmark | collected 2008/2010
TTTTTGCGTCTGCCATCGTTAAAACCTCTTTTCAGAAAATATGTACCTGATATAGTAACATCACTCTAAAATATCATGAAATTTAAATGATATCTTGTGAGCTCTATATCCTCTCAAATGACAATGTCAGTATAGCACAGAAAGATGTGAGATTGAATAGTCTTACAGTCTGAAACACATTACTAAATACGCATACGTACCGGTGATGTTTGTCACATATTCCTAGGGCAGTTACTGAAACAACTGATTATACCTAAAACTATATGGTTATGACTTTTAGTTATGATTACATAATTTTTTTATAGATTTGCAGTATTTTTATAGAGCTTATTAGTATATCTGTTTAGGCTTTGAGTAAGAATGAGAATGGATAAATATCGATAAAACTTGAAATATTCAGTATTATATATAAAAAATATTGATGAGTATATTAACGTATTGTGATAACTGAATGTATTGTTATGCAATATATGCAGTATTCTTAATCTTTACAAAGTTAGAAAATGTATTAAAGGTTACACTTATACAAAGGATGCTGTAATATAATATAAATATACATCCTATAGTTTATATAATTTATAAGCGAGGTGCTTATTTTGAAAGAATACAAATCAGTATGTCCATATGACTGTCCAGATGCATGTGGTTTAATCGTATCGGTAGATAACAATAGAGTGGTATCTGTTCGTGGTAATAGAGATCATGCTTTTACAAGAGGCACATTATGCCCTAAGATGGCGCATTATGAACGAGTGGTTCATTCTCCGTTGCGTTTACAGTACCCAATGAAACGGGTTGGCAAGAAAGGTATTGGAGAAGATCAATATGTGCGTATCAGCTGGGATGAGGCATTAGATATCATTGTTAATAATTTTAAAGACACCATTAGTACTTATGGTAGTGAAAGTATTTTACGCTACTCCTATGCCGGCACTATGGGAGTTATTCAAAGCCCAGCAGCAGATTACTTTTTCCGCCGTATTGGTGCGACGGACCAGGATCGAGGTATATGCTCTCCCGCTAAGCAGGCCGGTTTCCGCTCAGTTTACGGTGATACATTAGCTATTAAGCCGCAAGAGGCACAACATAGTGATTTAATTGTTTTGTGGGGCATTAATGCAACTGCTACCGACGTTCATATCTTACATGATGTAAACGTGGCAAAACGGAATGGCGCTCGAGTTTGGATTATTGATACTCATAAAACCTATACCTTTAACCAAGCTCATGAACATATTTACGTAAAACCTGGTAGTGATGTCGCCTTAGCGTTAGGTATGCTTCATATTATTCATCGAGATGGATTAGCAGATATAGATTTTATTAAGAAACATGTACAAGGTTATGATGAGCTTGTAAATGATGTGTTAATTGACTTTACACCGGAAAAAGCATCTGAACTTTGTGGCGTTTCCGTAGAGCGTATGACTGAGTTTGCTCATGCATACGCTAAGGCTAAGGCTCCATTCATTCGTCTTGGCAGCGGATTATCTCGATATGGGAATGGTGCCATGAGTTGTCGCGCCATTAATGCATTACCTGCTGTAGTTGGTGCTTGGCAACATCTTGGCGGTGGTTTGCTATCCAGTGCTAGTGGCAGTAAGTTTGTTGGCAAAGAAGTTATGCAGCAGGCTCATGTTGCTGCACCAGCCAAGCGATTGATGCCTATGATTAAACTTGGCGAAATGCTTACAAATCCATCAGGTACAGCAGTTCATAGTCTCTATGTGTTCTCTAGTAACCCTGCTATAACAGCGCCTGATCAAAATGTGGTGCGAAAAGGTTTGATGAGAGATGATTTGTTTACGGTTGTTCAGGAACGATTCTTTACTGACACATGTAAATATGCGGATATTGTATTGCCGGCCACTACATCAGTAGAACATGATGATATATATAACTCCTATGGGCACTATACCATCGGAACTGGCTATAAATTAATCGATCCTGTTGGTGAATCTCGATCCAATTGGCAAGTGATTTCTGAGCTAGCTAAACGAATGGGGCTTCAAGATGAATTCTTTAACCTTAGTGAACGGGAGTTAATAGAACAAATTGTTCGTACATCTAGTCGTATATCTGAGGTCGATCAAGATGTAATCTTACAAGGTGAACCTGTAGAGATGACATTGTCTGAAAATTACAAATTAGATTTTAAAACGCCATCTGGAAAAATAGAGCTATATAATCCAAATGATGTGGAACCATTAATTCGTTATTTACCGCCATATGGAGATAATGCACCGTTTTGGCTCATCATAGGTAACGATATTCGTATTCTCGATTCTAGCTTCTGTGAACTCGAGTTTGATGATCCTGAATTGATGAAACTACGCATCAATCCTAAAGATGCAAAAGTATATAACATTAATGATGGCGATGAAGTGGAAATCTATAATCAACGTGGTAGTGTAAGAATTAAAGGTTACTACGATGAAGATGTACAACGAGGTACATTGGTAACCCTTGGTGTATGGTGGCAATCACAATCTAGTGATCCTAATGTAGGTATTAATGTACTTACAGCAGACAGACCTACGGATCAAGGTTGGGGTAGTACATTCTATGATGTGCAAGTTCACATCAAAAAGGCGGATATTTAATTCCCTTTACTTATAGGAATAACGTCATGCTAATATGTCATAACAAGAATATTTTTATTGCATACATATCCTCATTAGGATTATAATAGTAATATTATTTCTATATATAACCTGAAGGGGGTTACGTTTATGAATGGTAATGATAAATTATCTGCCCGTGCCTATTGGGCTATAGGCATGATGTTATTCGCCCTATTCTTTGGGGCAGGGAACTTGATCTTCCCAGCGGCCTTAGGTCAACATTCTGGTGATAACGTAGGTTGGGCTTTGCTCGGCTTCATATTAACAGGTGTAGGCCTTCCACTATTAGGTGTTGCAGCGATGGGGTACTCCTCCTGTAAAGATGTTGAAGAACTTGCGAGCCGTGTTCATCCGATTTATGGCTTGTTGTACACAATTTCTCTTTACTTGAGTATCGGTCCAATGTTTGCGACGCCACGTACTGGTACTGTAGCTTATGAAATTGCAATTAAACCTTTCACAGAAGGTTTAAGCATGAATATGGAACCAATTTTCTTGGCATTATTCTTTGGTGTTTCTTTGTGGTTATCCATTAGTCCACAAAAGCTTGTTAATCGTATCGGTAATATTTTGACACCAGCATTACTACTTGTAATTCTGTTGTTAATTATTAAATCCTTTATGACTCCGCTAGGCGGCTATGCAGTGCCACAACCAGCTTATGGTGATGCACCTACAGCTGTGTTGCAAGGATTCTTGGACGGCTATAATACGATGGATGCGTTGGCTTCCGTAGTATTTGCTATTCTTGTAATCGACTTTGTTCGTCTTAGCGGCGCTACATCTCGTGCGGTTATTACAAAAACAGTAATGGAAGTAGGCGCTATTGCTGTAGGTCTTCTCGGTATTGTTTATGTATTTATCGCTAACATTGGTGCTACTAGTGTTGAACGTTTTGGTTTGTTTGATACAGGTGCTCCTGTGTTGTCCGTAAGTGCTAACTACTTGTTCGGTGAATTCGGTCAAATTATCTTGGCTATCATCGTTCTTCTAGCTTGCTTGTCTACAAGTATCGGTCTTATCACTTCTTGTGGTACGTACTTCCACAAGTTGACACCGAAGATTAGCTATAAATTATATGTAGTAATCTTCTCCGTAGCAGCATTTGGTCTTAGCATGTTCGGTTTGAAAACAATCATCAGTGCAGCGATTCCAGTGTTGATGCTCTTGTATCCGTTAACGATTGTAATCATCTTGTTGGCACTTCTTCACAATGTGTTCGGTGGTCGTCGTTGCGTATACGCATGGACAATGGCTTTCACAATGATCTCTGCTCTTATGACTGGTCTTGAAACGGCAGGTATTGCACCTGTTGCATTGGAACAGCTCTTTACTCAATACATTCCATTCCAGGCTGCTGGGATGGGCTGGGTGAGCTTTGCGGTATTAGGCTTCGTTGTAGGTCTTATCCATAAAGGTCTTGTGTCCGAAAATAAATAATATCATTAATGGTTCTATACTTTCGTTTTGGGTGAAAGTATAGAACCTTTTTAGTGTCTTAAGGGTTGTCATATAAAATTGATTTTGTGAGTAGAAGTTTCTATAATAAGAATATAGATAATGAAAGAAGGAAGGAAGATTTTATGCGTAGTACTCATTGTTTACCTAGTTATAGTTTTGGCGGTCATGAGGTGTTTGACGCTATTCCCAAATTTACAAAATTATATGGTAAGTCTGTAGCTATCATTGGTGGTGAGACAGCTCTTTCTAAAGCTTTGCCACACATTCGTCCAGTGCTTGATAAAGCAGGGATTAAAGTGCTAGATATTATTCACTTTGGTGGAGAGTGTACTTTCTCTCGAGGTAAGGAAATTGCACAAATGGCTTCTGTAAAAGATGCGGACTTTATGTTTGCTGTTGGTGGCGGTAAGGCCATGGATACGGTAAAAGTAGTAGCTCTAGAGTTAGATGATAAACCATTCTTTACAATTCCGACCATTGCCTCTACTTGTGCTGCAACGTCAGAAGTAGCAGCTGTATACACTGCAGAGCATACTTTTGATGACGTAGCCTTTGTAAATCATCCTCCTGTGCACTGCTTTATTGATGCTGATATTCTCGTAGAAGCACCAAGCCGTTACTTGTGGGCAGGAATGGGAGATACTATTGCAAAACACTATGAAACTCATCTTTCTGCTCGCAGTCGCGAGCAAGACTATAATACTCAGTTAGGCCTTACTCTAGCTTCTATGTGTAGTGAACCAATTTTAGCACATGGTATACAAGCCTATAAAGATAGTCAAGCTAATAAACGTAGTGATGCCTTTGATACCATTGCTATGACTGTTATCTTTACTACCGGTGTTGTATCAGGTTGTGTTCCTATGGCATATAATAGCAACATGGCTCATGCTGTATGTTATGGCTGTGTTACTAATAAAGAAACAGAAGAAAATCATTTGCATGGTGAAATAGTAGCTTATGGCTTACTTATTTTGTTAACCGTTGACCAACAAATGGATGAGTTACAACGGTGGTTGCCAGTATATCGCGAATTAGGTTGGCCTACTAAACTTTCACAATTAGATCTTACTGCATCGCATATTCCTCAAATTGTTGAAAAGGCTACATCTGTTCATGATATTGATGTATCTCCATATAAAATTACAGCAGATATGTTGACTAAGGCTATTCAATATATGGAATCTCTTGATTAATATGGTTTGTAACTATTTGTGTATGTTATGTGATGAGGTTATAAATGCAAGAAATTGTAAAGGGTGGCTTATATCGTCATTTTAAAGGCATGTACTATTACGTGTTAGATGTTGCAACTCATTCGGAAACGAGTGAACAGTTCGTGGTATATCAAAAATTATATGATCAACGTGACTTATATGTACGACCACTAGATATGTTTTTGAGTGATGTGGATCAAGAAAAATATCCTGATGTAGAGCAGAAAGAGCGATTTAAGTTAATGAGCGGACGTGATTAGGAGGGCCTGTGGAACAGAAATTTTTCTTTTTCGATATAGACAATACCTTAGCTGTGTGGCCGGAAGGTAAAATTCCTGACAGTGCTCAATATAGCTTAGATGAATTAAAGCGCCGTGGTCATAGGGTGGCACTAGCAACAGGCCGTATCCAAGTAGATGCAAAGCGTTTTGCGGAACAAGCGGGGCTTACAGATTTTGTGGCAGATGGCGGACATAGTGTTACTGTTAATAATGAACTAGTGTCCATGATTGGCATGGATCGTGATGCATGCATTAACTATTTGGAATATTTAGAGTCCCATAATATTCCTTGGGCTGTAACAGATCGGAATAAATTAGGCCGAATTACGCCGTATAAGGAAATATTAGATTGGCATCCGAATTGGGATGTTTTTAAAACGACAGTAGATCCTAATTTTGACTTTCATAATGTAGAAGAGTTTTATAAGATTTATGTGTTCTTTAAAGAAGGGGAAGAAGAGGAAAAAGAAATTGAGCATATGACGCATAAGCTCATTCGTTATGGCGATGGCTGTGTTTTATATGAACCAATGGAAAAAGCTTTGGGTATTCGCAATATGCTTGATCATTTTGGTATGAAACCTAATCAAGCCGTAGTATTTGGTGATGGATATAATGATTTATCTATGTTTAGGCCAGAATGGCTTAATATTGCCATGGGAAATGCCCGTGCTGAATTGAAAGAAAAAGCCGATTATATCACTACCGACTGTGATAAGGATGGTATTTATAATGCGTGTAAGCATTTCAAGTGGATTGATTGAGTTCTAATGTCCTCATTGTAGACTAAAAAACTGAACAATTTGATGGTAAATAATGACTGATATATAACTGAAAGTATAAGGTTATATAAATTGGTAAATTTAATAATTATTTAAACCAAATTTTCTCTAAAACATGATATACTAAAAAAGAGCCGCTCACGGGTTGAGCGGCTTTTCTATGTGAATTTTACATACATGTTAGTATAAACAATATATTTTGGGGGAACTATGAACTGGAAACGCTTGGCTTTATGCGCAATGTTGGGGATTACAATGTTTGGTACAGCAGCTTGTGGTACAAAAAGTGGGGAACAACCACAAGGTAATACTGTAAAAGCAGAAACTGTAACTATGCCTAATTTCTCTAATGCGCCAATTGCTGATGAGTATGCTATTTTTGATACAAATTATGGTCAATTCAAAGTTCGTTTGCTAGGCTCTAAAGCGCCTATTACTGTAAAAAACTTTGATTACTTAGTGAAAAAAGGTTTCTATAATGGTGTTACATTCCACCGCGTTATCGAAGGCTTTATGATTCAAGGCGGGGATCCAGATGGTACAGGTGCTGGCGGTCCAGGCTATACAATTCCTGATGAGTTCTCCAATGATTTACACTTCAATAAAATGGGCGTTCTTGCCATGGCAAACCGAGGCCCTAATACAGGGGGCTCTCAGTTCTTTATTACCTTGGGACCTACAGATTGGTTAGATAACAAACACACTATCTTTGGTACCGTAGTACAAGGTATGGATGTAGTTGAAAAAATTGGCAAAGTAAAAACAGGCCGTAATGATAAACCAGTAGAGCCAGTAATCATCAATACTATTACGTTGGAACCGATTACTGATGATGCAAAAAATGGCAAATAAGGAGGTTAAGTCTGAAGAGCGGCACTATGTGTACTTGGTGCGTTGCGCAGATGATTCCTTGTATTGTGGGTGGACCACCGATATTGAACGCCGTATAGAGGCTCATAATGGGCTTATTCCAGGCGGTGCTAAGTATACGAGAGGGCGACGTCCTGTTGAATTGGTGTATTCTGAAAGCTTTCACAATAAACAAGATGCACAACGTAGAGAATATGCCATAAAACAGATGACAAAGACTAAGAAATTGCGACTCATTGAGGGTGTAAAATAGTCTTTGATTATGGTATAATATGATGATTAATTACTGCCATGGAGGTTGAAAAATGAAGCGGGTTCTAGTGTCCGTAAAAAGTGTACAACGAGATATGGACGGCAAGGATACCGTAGTGGAACTGATTTCCCCAGGTACATCACATGAAAAGGGTAATGCCCAGTATGTGCGTTACGAAGAATCTAGTGTGACTGGCTTAGATGGGGTAAAGACGACCATTAAAATCCATGATGACTCTATTGTATTGCTTCGAACAGGGGCTGTTAATATGCGTCATCAATATGTCCGTGGTGAAGAGCGCGAATCCGTGTATGAAACACCGTATGGTGATTTGCACATGGCCGTGAATACTCATGAATTAACAGTAGACTTTCACGAAGGTGTAGGTCATGTTCATTTAGGATATGACATTTCCGTCGAAGGTGAATGGCAATTTTATAATCAGTTAGATATAGACGTGCGGGAGGATACAGAGCATGGAAATGAAGGAAATCCTGAAATCGGGGATTGAACAGGCATTACAAGATACGATTAACAGCGGTGATTTGCCGGCTGGGGAATATCCAGAAATCGTTCTCGAAGTGCCACCTCAAAAGGAATTCGGTGATTTTTCTACAAACATCGCTATGCAATCCGCTCGTGTAGCTCGTCAAAATCCTCGAGCCATTGCTGAAGCTTTGATTAGTCATATGAATTTTGATTGGCTTGAACGTGCTGAGGTTGCCGGCGCAGGTTTTATTAATTTCTTTTTGAAATCTGATATGGTGTACGATACGTTAAAAGCCATTTTGAATGCTGGTACTGAGTATGGTGTTCAACCATTGCGTGCGCGCGATACAATTCAAGTAGAGTACGTAAGTGCAAACCCAACAGGTCCATTGCATGTTGGTCATGGTCGCGGTGCTGCGTACGGTAGTGCTCTTGTAAACTTGTTACGTGCAGCGGGTTATAATGTACAATCCGAGTACTATATCAATGATGCAGGTAATCAAATCGACAACATGGCTATTTCCATTGAGTACCGTTTCCAAGAGTTACAAGGTGCTACATTAGTATTCCCACCTAAACGCAATGAAGACGGTTCTATGCCTGAGTTCGATATTCCAGAAGGGGCTTTAGTGTTCCCTGAAAATGGCTATCGTGGCCCAGATATTATTGAAACAGCGAAAGCGATTGCAGAACGCGAAGGCTTTGATAAATTAAATGCTATGAACGAAGCAGATCGTGTAGCCTTGTTTAAGGAAGAGGGCTTAAAAGAAAAATTAGCTCGCTTAGAGGAAACATTAAGAAACTTCCGCGTTACTTTTGATAATTGGTTCTCTGAACGTACAGTTCATGAAACGGATGAGATTCATCATTCCGTAGAGGCATTAAAGGCCCTTGGCAAAGTTTATGAAAAAAACGGTGCTTTATGGTTAAAATCTACTGATTATGGTGATGATAAAGACCGCGTAGTTATTCGTGATAATGGGGTTCCTACATATTTGGCGGCAGATATTGCGTATCATCGCAATAAATTTGATCGTGGCTTTAAAGAAATGATTGATATTTGGGGCGCTGACCATCATGGCTATGTATGTCGTGTAAAAGCGGCTATGGCGGCATTTGGTTATGACCCTGATAAATTAACAGTATTGTTATTACAAATGGTAGCATTGTTCCGTGACGGACAACTTGTTAAATTGTCTAAACGTAGTGGTGATAGCGTTACATTAGATGAATTGATTGAAGAGGTTGGCGTAGATGCGTCTCGCTATTTCTTCTTGATGCGTTCCTTAGACAGCCAACTTGATTTCGATATTAACTTGGCAAAATCTCGCAGTAATGACAACCCGGTGTATTATATCCAATATGCTCATGCTCGTATTCACAGCATTTACAACCAAGTGCGTGAAGCTGGCATCGCATTTGGCGATTATAGTGAAACTGATTTCACAACACTTACAAGTGAAATGGAATTAGAATTAATTAAGAAATTAGCTGAATATCCGGAAGAGGTCGTTCAAGCTGCTGAACATCGTGCACCTCATCGTATTGCTCGGTACTTATACGATTTGGCAAGCATGTTCCATTCATTCTACCGTCAAGGTCGTATCATTGGCGTAGATCCAGCGTTGCAACAAGCTCGTCTTGGATTAATCACAGCGATTGCCCTCGTTCTTCGTCAAGGCTTGGGTATTTTAGGTATTTCCGCTCCGGAAAAAATGTAATAGGTGGGAGGCATCATGGCAACTAAGTATATTTTCGTAACTGGCGGCGTTGTTTCTTCTCTTGGAAAGGGGATTACAGCAGCATCTTTGGGTCGCTTACTAAAAAACCGCGGTTTCAATGTAACGATTCAAAAATTTGATCCATACATTAATATCGATCCTGGTACGATGAGCCCTTACCAACATGGTGAAGTATTCGTAACAGATGACGGCGCCGAAACGGACCTTGATTTGGGGCATTATGAACGCTTTATCGATATTAACCTTAGCAAACGTTCTAATATTACAGCTGGTAAAGTATATTGGTCTGTAATCAATAAAGAACGCAAAGGTGATTACCTAGGTAGCACTGTACAAGTAATTCCACATATTACAAATGAAATTAAACAAAATGTTTACCGTGTAGGTAAAGAGGATAATGCTGATGTAGTTATCACTGAAATCGGCGGTACTGTAGGTGATATTGAAAGCTTGCCATTTATGGAAGCTATTCGCCAGGTGAAAAAAGAAGTAGGCCGTAACGATGTACTTTACATTCACGTTACGTTAGTGCCTTACATCAATGCCGCAGGCGAGTTGAAAACAAAACCTACACAACATAGTGTAAAAGAATTGCGTAGCATTGGTATTCAACCAGATATTTTGGTATGTCGTAGTGAGAAACATATCTCTGATGATATGAAAGAAAAACTTGCTTTGTTCTGCGACGTAGAACCTGAAGCAGTTATTGAAAATCAAACTTGTAGCTCTATCTATGAAGTGCCATTGATGATGCAAGATCAAGGTCTTGATGATATTGTTATCAAAAAGTTAGGTCTTGAAGATCGTCCATGTGATATGACTGCATGGAAAGAAATGGTTCATAAGATCTTGAATCCTAATAAAGATATTATAGTTGCTATCGTTGGTAAATATGTAGCGTTGCATGATGCGTATTTATCCGTAGTTGAAGCTCTAGATCATGCTGGTATTGCTACAGGTACTAAAGTGAATATTCGTTGGATTGACTCTGAAGAACTTGATGATACTTCTGTAGATCCTAAAGAGGTATTTGAAGGTGTTGAAGGTATCATCGTGCCTGGTGGCTTTGGTTCCCGTGGTGTAGAAGGTAAAATTCGCACAATCCAATACGCTCGTGAAAACAATATTCCATATCTTGGCCTATGCCTTGGCATGCAATCTGCAGTAATGGAATTTGCTCGTAACGTATGTGGCATGGAAGGAGCAACCTCTAGCGAATTCGATGAAAATGCTAAGTACAAAGTAATTGACTTGATGAGTGATCAAGTTGATGTAGATAAAAAAGGCGGTACAATGCGCCTAGGTATCTATCCATGCAAAGTGGAAGCCGGTACGAAAACTCACGAAGCTTATGGGGAAGATTTGATTTATGAACGTCATCGTCATCGCTATGAGTTCAACAATGAATACCGTCAACAATTGACTGATGCAGGCCTTGTAATTTCCGGTACATCTCCAGATGGCCGTCTTGTTGAAAGTATTGAAGTAAAAAATCATCCATTCTTTATTGGTACACAAGCACATCCAGAACTTAAATCTCGCCCAAATAATGCACACCCATTATTCCGTGGTTTCGTAGATGCAATCTTAGAACTAAAAAAATAGATTAAAGCGATGGGATCTATTTTATCTATTATAGGTTTATTTATATTAGCTGCACTCAAACTAGAGCAGTTTGTATATGGTAAATCGGGAAAAGAACAATCTACAACTGGTCACATAGCACGAAGAGGGCTTGCTAATATAGCAGGTTTAATAGCTTTTGATCACGCTACTGTGAACAGTAAGTCTGTTGTAGTACGTAAAAAGAAGAAAGATGCTCAGAAATGAGCATCTTTCTTCTTTTTTTGCTTACATCGAAAAAAGTTGGGAAAATATATCGATAAATTTAAAAATAACGCTTGCAATATTGAATGATATTTGTTATTATATAGACAAAGATAGATATAGATATGGTGTTAAGTACACCAATATAAATATATTCGTTAAATATGGAACTCAAATAAGGAGGACATAACATGTCTATTATTGGTAAACAACTTCCTGAATTTACACTTGATGCTTTCAAAAAACCTGAATTGGTAAAAGTTAGCACTGCAGACGTGTTGGGTAAATGGTCTATATTCGTATTCTATCCAGCAGACTTTACATTCGTATGCCCTACTGAGTTGGAAGACGTACAAAACTCTTATGCAGAGTTGAAAGAATTGGGTTGCGAAGTTTACTCCGTATCTTGTGACTCCGAATTCGTTCACAAAGCATGGTCTGATGCTTCTCCAAGCATCAATAAAATCGAGTACTACATGTTAGCTGACAAAAAACATGAATTGGCTGACTTCTTCGATGTATTCCAAGAAGAATCTGCTATGGCTTACCGTGGTACATTCGTAGTAGATCCAGAAGGCTTCGTGCGTACAGCAGAAATTCATGATATGGGTATCGGCCGTTCCGCTGAAGAATTGGTTCGCAAAGTACAAGCTGCTCAATTCGTAGCTAAACATGGCGATCAAGTGTGCCCTGCACGTTGGAAGCCAGGTAAAGACACTTTGAAACCAGGTCTTGATCTTGTAGGTAAAATCTAATTAAGAAACTTATACTTAAATGCTAGAGTAATCTAGATAACTCCTCAAATGACATAAACACGGGCGCGCATCGTTTTCCTGACGATACGGTAAGTCCCAATACCAGATGAACCCTCTCCAATTCATCATGGTAAACCTCATATAACAAACTACAAACTATACGCAAAAGGACTGGCCTTCGGGCTAGTCCTTTTGTGTTATGTAAAATAATTAATGTTTCGATAGGTGTGATTGCAAGTCTAATAATAGAATAAAATAAATCAATAATATAGGCTTAGGCCAATAAATATAAGGATTTTAAATATCCCTTTGTAAAAGTAGGAAATAAGTTCTTGCATTTTTGAATTTAGTGGTCTATAATGAAATTAATTCCTAGTGATACACAAGGTTTTATAAATGAAGTAGGATAAGTGCTTTATAACATGGGGTGTGTTAGCACTAACTTTTACAAAGAGAGGCAAGATATATGAGGATTTCCACAAAAGGTCGCTATGCATTGATGGTTCTCATCGATTTAGCAGAGCAAGGTCAAGATAAACCGGTTTCCTTGCGATCCGTTGCAGAACGACAAGGTATATCTGAGAAATACCTTGAAGGTATTGTGGCTCGTTTGGGTGCCGCTAACCTAGTGGATAGTATTCGTGGTAAATACGGAGGCTATCGCTTATCTAAAAGCCCTAAAGAGTACACTATAATTGAAATTTTGCTTGCTACGGAAGAATCCATGGCTATCATCTCCACTCTTGATGAAGGGATGAGTACTGATACAGTAATCAATGAAAGAACTGTTGGTTTCTGGGCAGGATTACAAAACTATATTCATGATTATTTAGAAAACGTAACTCTTCAAGATGTAATTGATGGGACTTACGCTAAACTTGATACAAAATATGACAATTGGGATGGTTCTATTTAATAAGGAGTGACTATTATGTCTAATATTGCAAAATCTTTCGTTGAATTAATTGGTAAAACACCTTTGTTGGCAGCTACACGTTTTGGTAAAAAATATGGCGCAGATGCAAATATTTTTGCTAAATTGGAATACTTTAATCCAGGTGGCTCTGTTAAAGATCGTATTGCTGCAGCAATTATTCAAGCAGCTGTTGAATCTGGTGAATTACAACCAGGTGGTACAATCGTAGAAGCTACATCTGGTAACACTGGTATCGGTTTATCCGCTGTTGGTGCTGCTCTTGGCTATAAAGTTGTAATCGTAATGCCAGAAACAATGTCCATCGAACGCCGTAAATTGATGCTTGGCTATGGTGCTCAACTCGTGTTGACTGATGGCTCTCTTGGCATGAAAGGTGCTATTGCAAAAGCTAAAGAAATCGTAACAGCTACAGCTGGTGCGATCGAGGCGGGTCAATTCGTAAATCAAGCAAACCCAGCAATTCACTATAAAACAACTGGTCCTGAAATCTGGCAAGATACAGATGGTACAGTAGATATCTACGTAGCTGGTGTTGGTACAGGCGGTACTTTGACTGGTGCAGGTCGTTATTTAAAAGAACAAAACCCTGACGTAAAAATTGTGGCTGTTGAACCAACTGATTCCCCAGTATTGTCCAATGGCAAACCTGGTCCTCACAAAATCCAAGGCTTAGGCGCTGGCTTCATTCCGGATACTTTGGATACTAATATTTACGATGAAGTAATCCAAGTAACTAACGATGATGCATTCGCTACATCTCAAGCATTTGGACATACAGAAGGTATCTTAGTTGGTATTTCCTCTGGTGCTGCTCTTTGGGCTGCTCAAGAATTGGCTAAACGCCCTGAAAATAAAGGCAAAAACATCGTAGTAATTCTTCCTGATACAGGTGAACGCTACTTGTCCACTGCATTATTCCCAGAAGTATAATAGAATATGATTAGTGAAAGCAATAATCTGCCTTTCCTGATATAGTAGAGCCCCTCGGTAGAGGGGCTTTTTCGTGCTTAACATAGTGGAAGTTTATGTTAGAGATATTTAATTTAACATAAAGAAAAGGAGCTACTAGGTAGCTCCTTTTTGGTTATGGTATGTATTTAGTTGTTATTATCTACCGTTTTTAACGATATTGTCCATCCAGTTGAATAATTCGTCTAAATCGTAGTCGCCAGAATGGTCTACACCAAATGGTGTTGCCATATCTACGTTGTACCCAAGGTTTTGAGCACGTGTACCTACGATCAATGGGATGGCTACGGATGTATTGCTATCAGCTGTACCATAGCGGATACGATAGTAGCGTGCATTTGTCGCTGCTGGAGAACCGAGATAGTTCATTGGGTTCATCATAGTAACGATTTTAGCATTTTCTACGTATACATCTTGGTTTGGTGTTGTATCGTGTAATGCAGCAGTAATTGTAAAGTGATTATTATCTGTAGCACTTGTACCGAATAGGTTATTCTCGCCAGAGTCATTAGAACGGGAGTCGAATGCACCTGGTGCTTTAGAACGACTTACAAATTGATTGTAAGCTTCCCAGTTAATATCTTTAATAGCGCCTGTTTTATTATCTCGTACAAGGTATGTATGTTTAGATAAATCAGTACCTTTAGCTTGTGCTTTATTAGCTGCATCGATGATGAATGCTTTCACATAATTTTTGAAAGTACCATTGCCATTCTTATCTAGTTTCAATACACGCCCCATAGAGTCATGCAATTGTAAATTGTTTACGTATTCTGGGAAGTGTTCACTTAGTAAGTTAGAGTATGCTATATCATCAGCATTCAAGTTTACACGTTGCATTGTACGTTGTGGAGGAGCTGTATTGCCACCTACGTTGGCTTGAGGTAATTCACCTTGGCCCATCGTTACTTTATTGAAAGATGTAATACCTTTATAGCTCCATTCATAGGCCATATCAGCTGCATCAAGGTTTGTAATAGGTGCATAGGCAGAAACTGCATATACATTGGTTGCCGCTGTAGCAGCACCTAATGCTTGTAAATATGGTTGGAAGTCAGAGTTGTTACCAGTGGCACCTTGCAATAAGGATACAGCACCACCAGCACTTGTACCATTAGTGATGATACGATTTGCATTACCTGGCATTGTGGAATCGTTAGCATGTAAGTATGCAGTGGCAGCTTGTAAGTCAACAATAACTGCAGGCGCTTTACCGATAAAGTTGCCATCGGATGCTTTATTTGTACGACCGCGTGTAGCCGGGGAAGCTACTACATAGCCACGGGATAATGCGTAAAGAACACTATTAGGTTTGCCATTTTCCACTTTTGGAGTCATAGCTTGGCTTGGCATATAACCACCTACCGCATTTGGCATGAAGATAGGGGCTGTTTGCGTATTGTAACCATTTATAGTGCCATTGTTGAAGTATTCTTCTGGTACATAAATGTTCATGTACTGTTGATCAATATCGATTGGATTAGCCACGTAAGGGATATATTCGAAGGCGCGATATTTGATTTCCTTATTATCTACAGTAGTAGACATGGATTCGTAATTCTTCACGTCGAAAGCAAGGCTAATCTTCGCAGACGTATCGGCTTGCAATGGCGGTTCTATTGGTTGAGAAAGAATATTTTTTTCTTCTGTTACACCAGCACCTTTTGTGGAAGCTTCATTACGAGCATCTACATAAGATTGAGGTAATTTATTTTCTTGGGCTTTAGCTTGTGCCTCAGCTTCGGCTTTAGCTTTTGCCTCAGTTTCAGCTTGTGCTTTAGCTTCAGCTTCGGCTTTAGCTTTTGCTTCTGCCTCAGCCTGAGCTTTAGCGGCAGCTTCAGCTTGGGCTTTAGCTTTTGCTTCTGCCTCAGCTTGAGCTTTAGCAGCGGATTCAGCTTCTTCTTTTGCTAATTGCTCAGCAGCTAAACGTTCTTGTTCAGCTTTTAAGGCAGCTTGACGTTGAGCTTCAGCTTGCTCTGCAGCAATACGTTGTTGTTCAGCTTGCATAGCAGCTAAACGTTGTTGCTCCGTTTGTTCAGCAGCAATACGCTCTTGTTCAGCTTTTAAGGCCGCTTGACGTTGAGCCTCAGCTTGCTCAGCAGCGATACGTTGTTGTTCAGCTTGCATAGCCGCTTGTCGTTGAGCTTCAGCTTGCTCTGCAGCAATACGTTGTTGTTCCGCTTGTAAAGCCGCTTGGCGTTGAGCCTCAGCTTGCTCGGCAGCGATACGTTGTTGTTCCGCTTGCAAAGCCGCTTGTCGTTGAGCTTCAGCTTGTTGAGCTACAATACGATCTTGTTCCGCTTTTAGAGCCGCTTGGCGTTGAGCTTCAGCTTGCTCTGCTGCGATACGTTGTTGTTCAGCTTGTTGAGCTGCAATACGATCTTGTTCTGCTTTTAAAGCCGCTTGACGTTGAGCTTCAGCTTGTTGTTGTGCAATACGTTGTTGTTCAGCTTGCATAGCTGCTTGACGTTGAGCCTCGGCCTGTTGTTGTGCAATGCGACGTTGTTCTTCTTGGATACGAAGACGTTCTTGCTCTGCAGCTTGACGTTGTGCTTCAGCGATACGAGCTTGTTCAGCTTGCTGTGCAGCGATACGCTCTTGCTCGGCTCTTAGCGCCGCTTGACGTTGAGCCTCGGCTTGTTGTTGTGCAATACGTTGTTGTTCAGCTTGCATAGCCGCTTGTCGTTGAGCCTCAGCTTGTTGCTGTGCAATCCGTTGCTGTTCCGCTTGCATAGCCGTTTGACGTTGTTGTTCTGCTAGAATTGCAGCTTGGCGTTGAGCTTCAGCTTGTTTTTGAGCAACCATTTGCTGATCAACTTGGTTTGTACCTGCTTGTTGTGCAGCTTCTTCTGCTGCTAATTGAGCTAATTGTTCACGTTCTGCACGTTGAATATCTCGAATAGTTAATTTTTGTTTTGCTACAACGGCTTTAGTTTGAGTTGTATTAGCAATAACTAAAGGTGTTGTAGATTCTTGTTGAACCATTACAGGAGTACGTTGTACCTGTGTCGTTTGCACTTGCTGTTTGCCATCAACTTGTTTTTGTACTGTAACAGGTTCAGTTTTACGTTGTACGTTCATCAAGCTATGCATGGCCAATGTTGGTTCCATGACAGCATTAGTTTGTTTGTTAACAACATATTGTGGTTGTGAAACAGCCCGTTGTTGATCTGATAAAGCTTTTGCAATATCGTTTACAGGTATTGGACGTACACGCGGTATTAATGGTGTTACCTTTGGAACTGATTGTGTAGTTACAGGGGTAGGCTGAGTTGCCATAGGTCGTACGACTGGAGTAGCAATATTATTATTGCCTTGAGCCGTTGATTCAGTGGTAGTGTTCGAACCTACCAAATCATTCATGTTGAGTGTAGGGGCTGCGTGGGCAACACCACCCAACGCTGCAGCTGCAAAAAATGCAGCGGTAACCTTACGTTTCCTAGATGATTTCATGAATTACTCTCCGAACTAGAATTGAAAAAAATAATTTATAATTTTAAAATTTATTTATATTTATATAGTTTAACATAAATCGATATATTTGTACAATTTATAGAAGAATAGATGAATACTGGATGAGTACGAAGAAAATAA
>OATV01000312.1_pt1 | contig 17400 bp, 12 predicted proteins | sample 1476081 | NCBI WGS metagenome assembly OATV01 (sample SAMEA2579990, study PRJEB22360) | human gut metagenome | biome: human gut; feature: human-associated habitat; material: faeces | place: Denmark | collected 2008/2010
GCAAATTGGAGCTGTCAAAATTGACGGACAAGCCATATTAGCGCCAATGGCAGGAGTAAGCGATATTGCTTATCGCTTACTTGCTAAAGAACATGGGGCCGCCTTGGTTTGCACCGAAATGGTCAGCGCCATGGGCATTAAATATAAAAATGAACGCACCCATGAATTGTTGCGTATTGAAGAGGTAGAACGCCCTGTATCTATGCAAATCTTCGGTTCTAATCCAGAGGCTATTGCCATTGGTGCAAAGGTCGTAGCTGATGCAGGTGCCGATATTGTAGATATTAATATGGGCTGTCCTGTTAAAAAAGTTGTTTCTTCCGGTGATGGCTCTGCACTTATGAAGAATCCTGACTTAGCTGCGCGTGTAGCAGAGGCTGCGGTTAAGGCTGTGGATGTGCCTGTAACGGTGAAAATGCGCATCGGTTGGGATAGTGATTCCATCAATGTTGTGGACTTTGCTAAGCGCATCGAATCTACAGGTGTGGCGGCTATTGCAGTACATGGCCGTACTAAGGAGCAAATGTACAGTGGGCATGCTGATTGGTCTTATATTAAGGCTGTAAAAGAGGCTGTGTCTGTACCGGTTATTGGTAATGGCGATATAGTAGAGCCTGAAGATGCAAAGCAAATGCTCGATGAAACAGGATGTGATGCGGTGATGGTAGGCCGTGGTGCACAGGGAAATCCTTGGATCTTTAATCGTATTCATCACTATTTAGCGACTGGTGAAATATTACCGGCACCTACAGATATTGAGCGTCTTGATATGCTATTAAAACATTTTGATTTGTTATGTCAATATAAGGGGGAAAGTATGGCCGTTAAGGAAATACGAACTCATGCAGGCTGGTATATGAAGGGCCTTCCTGAATCTGCATATTGGCGCAATCGTGTGAATACAATTCATACTGTAACAAGCTTTCACAATGAGCTAGAATCATACCGTAAAATATTGTCTGAAATGTAGTCGGATTGACAAATGAATAGTATTTTTATATAATGGTTGAGATAATTTAGAAATAAAAGATAAGGTGTCATCTTACTATGGCACTTTTTTCTTATTTAATTTATATGTAGAAAGAGTGGGGTACCCATGGCAGACGTAAAAGAAACATTACTTACCGCCGAAGGTTTAAAAAAATTAGAAGAAGAATTAATGCATTATAAATCTGTACGTCGTATTGAAGTGTCTGAACGTATTAAGACTGCTATTGAATATGGCGATATCAGTGAAAACTCTGAATATGATGATGCAAAAAATGAACAAGCTTTTATTGAAGGTCATATTGTAGAGTTAGAGAATAAGATTAACACTGCGAAGATCATCGATGAATCTGTAAAAGGTGACGTTGTATCTGTAGGTAGTAAAGTTACTGTACTTGACACTATGTACAACGATGAATTGGAATATGTTATCGTTGGTTCCTCTGAAGCGGATCCATTTAACAATCGTATCTCTAATGAATCTCCTGTAGGTAAAGCTATTTTGGGTAAACGTAAGGGCGATGAAGTAGAGGTTTCCACACCAGATGGTCCTGTAACATTCAAAGTGTTAGCAATCCAATAATTTACAATTACCGACAAAGAGGCGATAACATGAGTGAAGAAATTAAAAATATACAAGAAGAGCTGAATGAGCAAATGCAAATTCGCCGCGATAAATTAGCCGAATATGAAGCTGATGGTATTTACCCATTTGGACAACGTTTTGTCGTAAAAGATTACGCAAAAGATATTAAAGAAGACTTCTTCTTGAAATATGATGGCCAGCCTGTAGTTATTGCAGGTCGTTTGATGACAATCCGTTCCCATGGTAAAACGGCATTTGCGAATATTCGTGATAAATCTGGTGATATTCAAGTATACTTCCGTAAAGATGTATTGGGCGAAGAAGCTTATAAATACGTTAAAATGCTTGATATCGGTGATATCATCGGCGTAGAAGGTCACGTATTTAAAACGCATACCGGTGAAGTTACCATTAAAGTTAACAAATTAACATTGTTATCTAAGTCTTTACGTCCACTACCAGAAAAATGGCATGGATTAAAGGATACAGAACTTCGTTACCGTCAACGTTATGTTGATTTGATTGTAAATCCTGAAGTGCGTGATACATTTGTAAAACGCTCTCAAATCGTTGCTAAGATTCGCGAATACATGATGCGTGATGGCTTCATGGAAGTGGAAACACCGATGATGCATGCTATCCCTGGTGGGGCTGCTGCACGTCCATTTATCACTCACCATAATGCGCTTGATATCGATATTTACATGCGTATTGCACCAGAATTGTATCTCAAACGTTTAATCGTTGGTGGTATGGATCGCGTGTTCGAAATGAACCGTTGCTTCCGTAACGAAGGTATCGATAATCGTCATAATCCAGAATTTACTACTATCGAATCGTACCAAGCTTATGGCGATGTAGAGGATGCGATTCGCTTAACAGAAAATCTTGTGTCCTACTGTGCTCAAGAAGTACTTGGTACACAAGAAGTTACATACCAAGGTACAGAAATTAATTTGACTCCTCCTTGGAATCGTATCACAATGGCTGAAGGTGTAAAAAAATACACTGGTGAAGATTTTGATGCAGTCACAACTATAGAAGAAGCTCGTGCTATTGCTGATCGCTTAAATGTAGAATACACAGAAAATGATGGTATTGGTAAAATCTTAAATCTTTGCTTCGAAGATTATGTAGAAGAAAACTTGATTCAACCAACTATCGTATATGGTCATCCAAAAGAAATTTCTCCACTTGCGAAAGCAAGTCGTGAAAATCCATTGGCTACAGAACGTTTTGAAGCATTCATTTATGGCCGTGAGTTGGCAAATGGCTTCTCCGAGTTAAATGACCCAATCGACCAAAAACAACGTTTCTTGGATCAATTGAAAGAACGTGAAGCTGGTGATGATGAAGCTCACCGTATGGATGAAGACTTCGTTACAGCTCTTGAATACGGTTTACCTCCAACAGCTGGTTTAGGTGTTGGTATCGACCGTCTTGTTATGTTCTTAACAGACTCTGCATCCATCCGGGATGTATTGTTGTTCCCATTGATGAAACCAGAAGCTCCTAAGCATATTGAAGCTGAAGAAGAAGCAGCTGAATAATCTAAAACTAAAAGGCTCCCTATTCTTTGAGTAGGGAGCCTTTTTATTCGTCATATGTTGTGAATAGTATATTTTATTCTATATATGTTGATGTAGTATATGAATAATACGTAGTTATGAAAGGAGGAGGCTGTGAAACATTTAAAGGTTGCTTTATCTGATTCCGTACAATCCCAAATTAGCTCTATAGAGGGTCGTATATGTGTTCCTGTCTGTGATACAGATTTTATAGATGTTGGTGCCGTTGTCATTGGTGATTGTGATTTAGAGCTTATCAATAATAATCAAATTCATACCTTTGGTATACCTGTTATTGTCCTAAGATTTGATGAAACTAGCGATTTATCTTTATATAAGGAGCACATAGCATCCATTATAGAGTTTTCATCTACAAGTTTGGACTACTGCAAATTAGAGATTGAAAAATTAGTTGTAAATTATGAATCCTCTATTTTACCACCGTTTTTCAGAGCTTTATCTGATTATGTAGGGGATGAAAATTCACAGTTTGACTGTCCGGGCCATCAAGGAGGCGAATTCTTCTATAAACATCCTACTGATCGTGCCTTTTACAATTTCTTTGGAGAAAATATATTTAGAGCAGACCTTTGCAATGCAGATGTAAAATTAGGGGACCTCTTAATTCATGAAGGTTATGCTCATGATGCTCAAGCACATGCAGCTAAGGTCTACAATGCAGATAAAACCTATTTTGTTTTGAATGGTACATCTTCTGCAAATAAGGTAGTGCTGAATGCTCTTTTAACACCAGGGGATATTATTTTATATGATCGTAATAATCATAAATCTATCTGCCATGGTGGCCTAGTTATGTCTGGTGCTACGCCTATATATCTTGAAACAGCACGCAATCCCTTTGGCTCCATTGGCGGTATTTTAGATCATTGCTTTGATGAAAGCTATATACGTCAATTAGTGGCTGAAAAAGCACCTGAAAAAGCAAATGTAAAGCGTCCTATTCGATTAGCAGTCATTCAATTGGGAACCTATGATGGTACGATTTATAATGCGCGCCAAGTAGTAGATAAAATAGGCCATCTTTGCGATTATATTTTCTTTGACTCTGCTTGGGTTGGGTATGAACAGTTTATTCCTATGATGAAAGACTGTAGTCCGCTGTTGTTAGAATTGGGCCCAAATGACCCTGGCATTTTAGTTACTCAATCAGTACATAAGCAACAAGCTGGCTTTTCACAAACATCCCAAATTCATAAAAAAGACAGTCATATAAAGGGACAAGAACGCTATGTGGATCATAAACGTTTTAATAACTCTTTTATGATGCATGCATCTACATCTCCGTTTTATCCATTATTTGCATCTCTCGATGTAAATACAAAAATTCATGAAGGCCAGTTGGGACAAACATTATGGCGTGAATGTGTTAAGGTAGCTATTGATGCACGTAAAGCCGTATTGAAACAATGTAAATATTTACGCCCCCTAGTACCTCCAATTGTTCATGGTAAACCATGGGAAGAAGGAAATACCCATGAGATGGCTTGTGATGTAAAATATTTTGCTTTTGAGCCAGAAGCTAAGTGGCATTCTTTTAACGGCTATGGTGAAGGACAGTATTTTATTGATCCATGTAAATTTCAACTGATTACACCGGGAATCAATGTGGAAACTGGAGAATATGAAGAGTTTGGAATCCCAGCGAATATTCTTGCTAACTATTTACGGGAGAATCGTATTATCCCTGAAAAATGTGATTTAAATACAATCTTATTCCTCATGACGCCAGCAGAATCTAAGAGTAAGATGGATGCGCTTGTGGCAGAACTCGTTCGATTTGAAGAGCTCATAGATCGCGATGCACCGATGGAAGAGGTGTTGCCATCGATTTACTTTAGTCATATAGAGAAATATAAAGGTTATAGTATTCGTCAGTTATGCCAAGAAATGCATGACTTTTATAAGTCTAGAAATGTAAGTCTTCTGCAACAGCGATTATTCTCGCGTGAATACTTCCCTGACTATGTAATGAATCCACAAGAAGCTAACTTTGAGTTCCAACGTAACAAAGGCGAACTAGTCCCTTTATGTGAGGCAAAAGGGCGTATTGCCCTTGAAGGGGCTCTTCCGTATCCGCCAGGTGTAATATGTGTGCAGCCAGGAGAGCGTTGGTCCAAGACTGCGTGTGACTATTTCTTAGCCTTAGAAGAAGGTATTAATCAACTGCCTGGTTTTGCGCCGGAAATACAAGGTGTATACATTACTGAACAATCAAATGGATATAAACAAGCCTATGGCTATGTATTGAAAAAAGAATATGAAATATAAGTTTATACGATAGAGTATAAGGATTATAGGGATTTACTAAATCAATAAATCTATAGAAAATAGTTTTTTAGATAAACTAAAAACGATCTGGTTTTTTATTAATAATTATTGACAGTGTATAAAAATAACTTTATACTAAGCTTATAAATGTGTGAAATGCATAATATAAATGATAAATAATCATTAAATGAAATTTTTCTTATTTAGTTTTAATATCTATAAATGAGATGATTTAAATTTTATAGTAATATGACATTCCTTGTATAACCTTGACGTGATGGGTCAAGGGTCTCTAGCGTAAACCGATATTTGCGACTACAAGAGCTTATTTCTGATGCTCTTGTAGTCGTTTTTTATTTATCTACTTTTATTTTCTTTTTCTAAAAGTTTGGGAGGTAAATGAGATGAGTTCAATGGAGTACGAAAGAAGGAATCAATCCAAGGATTTTCTTGATCGATTTTTCAAGTTATCCCAACATGGCACATCAGTAAAAACTGAGTTTTTTGCTGGTATTACAATGTTTATTGCATCCGTATATATCCTAGCAGTTATACCAAATTTGCTAGCTGTATCGGGGATGCCTCATGAGAGTACCGTGGCTGCCGTGATTTTAACTACTGCCTTTGCGACTATGCTTATCGGTTTAGTAGCCAATGTTCCTGTTATCGTAGCACCCGGCCTTGGTCTTAGTGCGTTCTTTTCGTACACTATTTGTGGTGCTATGGGGCTTAGTTGGCAAACAGCATTAGGAGCCGTTTTTATCTCTGGTACAGTGTTTGTTATTTTAACGGTTACCAAAGTTCTTAACAAAATTGTAGATGGTATTCCGCAAGTGCTAAAAACATCTATCGGTGTGGGGATTGGTTTATTCGTTGCTTTTATCGGCTTTAAAAATGCGCACATTATCGTTTCTGATAATGCTACCTTTGTAACATTAGGAAATATGAAAGATCCTGCTGTGTTATTAACTCTATTAGGCTTATTTATTACTAGTATTTTGCTCGCAAAACAAGTGAAAGGCGGCTTGCTTATCGGCATGGCTTTTACTACAATTGCAGCGATGGGTTTGGGTTTGACTAAGATGCCTGCCACAAGTGCAGATATCTTTAATTTGGTACCACCGGTTCCGGTTGATACATTCGCTCAACTAGATGTAATGGGCGCTATTAAATATGGTATATTCTCTATTATTTTCTCCATTACTATTGTAGATATGTTTGATAATATCGGTACATTAATTGGTGTAACGAGAAAAGCAAATCTCGTAGATGAAAATGGTAAATTTGAAAATTTAGACAAAGCATTGCTATGTACTTCCATTGGTGCTGCGGCAGGTGCCGTTGCAGGGACTTCTACAGTTACTTCTTATATTGAAAGTGCGGCAGCCGTTGCAGATGGTGGGCGCACAGGTCTTACTGCTGTAGTAACAGGCCTTTTATACTTGGGCTCTTTATTCTTTGCACCATTATTTTTATTGGTGCCTGTGCAAGCGACAGCACCTGTACTCATTACCATTGGCGTATTTATGATGAGTGAAGTCACGCATATCGACTTCACTGACTTTACAGAAGCATTGCCTGCATTCTTAACCATTCTTCTCATGCCTTTAACATTTAGTATTGCTCAAGGCTTATCCTTTGGTTTTATTTCTTATACATTGATTAAACTGACAACGGGCCGTCGTCGTGAAATTCATCCTATTATGTACATCATGACTGTGGCGTTCATCATTCACTTTGCTATTTAAATAGCATATACTATGAATCATATAGCATAGTCTTTAAACGAAAATCTAGCGTAGTATATGGGCGCAGTACTTTAGGGCTCTAATCACGCGAGGAGGTTATATGAATTCAACGATTATTTTAAAAGGAAATATATTATATACACCGAATCCATCAGCACTTGTATCTATTCAACAGGGTTATGTTATTGCTGTAGATGGGGTGGTTGTTCATTGTGGTGAAAGTATTCCTACAGTTTATACAGAGTATGATGTTGTTGATTACGGTGATAATCTCATTATTCCTGGTTTTGTGGATACCCATGCGCATGCACCACAATATTGTAATCGTGGACTTGGTATGGATAAGGAACTGTTACCATGGCTTGAAACTTATACATTTCCTGAAGAGGCAAAATTTATTGATCCTGACTATGCTCGTCTAGTATATGGTGCCTTTGTTCACGATTTATGGCGCAATGGTACGACGAGAAGTATTTTGTTTGGCACAATCCATAAAGACAGCACATTGGTGTTGATGGAGCTTTTACAAAAAGCAGGATTGTCAGCTTATGTGGGTAAGGTAAACATGGACCGTAATAGTCCGGAATTTTTGATTGAAGAAACGAATCAATCATTAGCTGATACTAAAGTATGGTTAGATACATCAGCTCAATTTGGACCTTTAGTTAAACCTATTATTACACCGCGCTTTGTACCATCTTGTACGAGTGAACTCATGACAGGACTTGCTAAATTAGCGAAAGAATACGATGTTCCTGTTCAATCTCATTTGTCGGAAAATCACGGCGAAATTGATTGGGTCGCATCATTACATCCTGAGTCGTCAAACTATACAGATGTGTACTATGAACATCATTTGATGGGTACCGTGCCAACTGTAATGGCCCATTGCATTCATTTGAGTGACGTAGAAATGGATCGCATGGCTGAAACGCAGACCATGGTATCTCATTGTCCATATTCGAATGTAAATCTTTCTAGCGGAATTGCACCGATTCGTAAGCTGATTGAGCGGAATATACCAATTGGTTTAGGCTCCGATATTTCTGGTGGACATATTGTATCGATGGCAAAGGTCCTTACTGAAGCTATTGGTCTATCGAAAATGAAATGGGCTGAAGTAGACCCAAACTATGCACCTCTTACCTTGAGTGAAGCCTTCTATATGGCTACCAAGGGTGGTGGACAATTTTTTGGCCACGTTGGAAGCTTTGAAAAAGGCTATGAGTTAGATGCCCTTATTATCGATGATACGTCCTTATTTGACCCAAATGAACGTTCTTTGGAAGAGCGTTTAGAGCGCTGGCTATATGTAGGGGATGATCGTCATATTATTGAACGCTATGTAGCTGGTCGCGTAGTTCCGAGTCCAAAAGGGTAAAGTTTATATCTTACAGAAAAAAATACTGATATATTTAAAGCAGCTAGTTTGTATACCCTTCAAACTAGCTGCTTTTCGGTGCTTCTTTTAGAACCTGACCGAGGTGTTAGATAAACTTTGGATTATGATTTATAGTAGGTTTTATAGCTTTTCTGTTTATATTACTGAACAGGGCGATTTTGCTCATCAATTCACTTGGTGTATAATAAAAAAATGTACAAATTAAGAAAGTGGGGGGCTTAATGGATATATTAGGAGCAAGACGCTCTATTGAACAAAAGCTATTAATGCAATCTGTTGCTTTGATGGCGCTAGTTGCGGTGAGCGGCACTGTGATGGGGATTGTAACGGGATCTAGTGCAGTGTTGTTAGATGGGGTATTCTCCTTCGTTGATGTTGTTATTAAGATTATGATGCTTATGACAGCTAAGTTAGTTGCTAGAGAAACGAGTAAGCGATTCCAATTCGGTTTTTGGCAATTTGAACCTCTGGTGCTCGCCGTGGAGGGCTTTTTTATTCTTCTCATAGTAATTTATGCCTTATCTAGTGGGATTACAGATCTTTTGTCTGGTGGACGTCACGTAGACTTCGGGCCAGCTATTTTCTATGCTATATTCTTTACTGTTGCGGATACTGCTTACTATCTTTATGTACGTCGTATTAATAAAAGTTTGCAGTCTAACTTGATTAAATTTGATAATGTAAGCTGGTATGTCGATGCTTTGTTAGAAGCGGCTATCTTGATTAGTTTCGTTGTAGCTACTATGCTAGAAAGTACTGAATATGCTAGATGGGCTACTTATATTGACCCTATTGTATTAATTATTTTAGCGGTACAGATGATACCCTCTGCATTTCGTATCATTGTGCCATCCATGAAACAAATATTAGGATGGGCACCAACTTCATTGCATAATGAAGTGCAAGAAATTATGGATCGATTTATGGAAAAGTATAATTTTAAAGATTATGTGACGAGCGTGCAAGTATATGGCAATACTCGAATCATTGAAATTGATATTTTAGTTCCTAAAAGTTTTCCATATCAAACCATTGCTGAAATTGATGCTATTCGCAATGAAATTGACCAAGAAATCGGCGGTAACCCAACGGAAAAATGGGTGACCATTTCTTTTACAGGCACGCGTAAATGGATGGCAAAAGATTATTTGCTAGATGAAGAAGAGGATGAATAATATAAAATATTGGTGAGAAGTCTAGTATATAGCACATAATTTAATGATAAATACACCAATATATGGTATACTTAAACGTATTGAATATATTGTTCGTAGCATAGTTGGAAGATGAGGTTTATAGTATGTTAGACTTGAAATTTGTCCGTGAAAATATTGATTTAGTGCAACAAAACTTAGATAATCGTCACACGAAAGGCGATTTAGAAACCTTTGTATCCGCTTATGATGAACGTCGTCAGTTGATTGGTAAAGTAGAGGAGTTAAAAGCTCTTCGTAATTCCGTAACTGAAGAAATTAGCCAATTAAAACGCAATAAAGAAAATGCGGATGATAAAATCGCAGAAATGAAAAAAGTAGGCGATGATATTGCAGAGCTTGATAATCGTATTCGCGATGTAGAAGCTAAATTACGTGATGCGGCGTTGATGTTGCCAAATATGTGCGATGCATCTGTTCCTGTTGGTGCTGATGAAGATGAAAATGTGGAACAACGTAAATGGGGCGAACCACGTCAATTTGACTTTGATGTACAAGCTCATTGGGATTTAGGTGAAAATCTTGATATCCTTGATTTCAATCGCGCTGGTAAAATGAGTGGTGCTCGTTTCACAGTATATAAAGGTTTAGGTGCTCGTTTGGAACGTGCTCTTATTAACTTCATGGTTGATCTTCATGTAGATAAACAAGGCTACACTGAAATGATGACTCCATATATGGTAACTCGTGAAACTTTGACAGGTACTGGTCAATTGCCTAAGTTTGCTGAAGATATGTACCATGTAGAGGATACTGAATACTTCTTGATCCCTACAGCAGAGGTTACATTGACTAATTATCATAGCGGTGAAATCTTGAGCGAAGAAGAATTGCCTAAATACTACACTGCATTTACAGCATGCTTCCGTGCTGAAGCTGGTTCTGCAGGTCGTGATACACGTGGTCTTATCCGTCAACATCAATTCAACAAAGTTGAAATGGTTAAATTAGCTAAGCCTGAAGATTCTTATGCAGAATTAGAAAAGTTAACTGATAATGCAGAAGAAGTATTGCGCTTATTGGAGTTGCCATTCCGTGTAATTACACTTTGTACAGGTGATATTGGCTTTGGTTCTGCTAAAACATATGATGTAGAGGTATGGATGCCAGCTCAAGGCAAGTATAGAGAGATTTCTTCTTGTTCTAATATGACTGATTTCCAAGCTCGTCGTGCAAATATTAAATTCCGTCGTGGTCCTAAAGGTAAACCAGAATTCGTTCATACATTAAATGGATCTGGTCTTGCTGTAGGTCGTACAGTAGCAGCTATCTTGGAAAACTATCAACAAGCTGATGGCTCTGTTGTGATTCCTAAAGTACTTGTACCTTACATGGGCGGCGTAGAAGTAATTAAGGCTGGAAAATAAGAGGGGGCATTTGATGAAGTTCTTTATTGATACAGCAGAATTTGATGAGATTAAAGAGGCGTATGCTTTTGGTTTTATCGATGGTGTTACTACTAATCCATCCCTTATCGTGAAAGCTAAACGCGATTTAAAACAAGTTATTTCTGAAATCGCTAATTTGGTAGAGGGCCCTGTGAGTGCAGAGGTTATTGCTTCTGATGCAGAAGGTATGATCGGGGAAGCTCATGAGCTTGTAAAATTAGGCTCTAATGTAGTTATTAAAGTGCCTATGACTCCAGAAGGTCTTAAAGCTGTTGCAGTTTTAAGCAAAGAAGGCATTAAAACTAATGTAACCTTAATCTTCTCTGCCAACCAAGCCTTATTAGCAGCTCGTGCAGGTGCTACCTATGTGAGCCCATTTGTTGGCCGTATTGATGATATCAGTATGGATGGTCTTACATTGATTCAAGATATTGCAGATATATTTGCTATTCATGGCATTGAAACTGAAATTATTGCGGCTAGTGTGAGAACACCATTGCATATCATTCAATGTGCAAAAGCTGGTGCTCATATTGCAACTGTGCCATTTAAAGTGCTTATGCAAGCTATGAAACATCCACTAACAGATGCAGGGCTTGAAAAATTTATGGCAGATTGGAAACAAGCTAATCAATAAGTTAAGTATTCGGCTCGATGTAAGGGTCATATTACAATACACACAGGACTTATAAGGAGGCCTATTATGGATCGTACATTATCTTTGGAATTTGCTCGTGTCGTTGAAGCAGCTGCTTTGCGCAGTGGTCGTTTGCTTGGTCGCGGTCAAAAGGATGCAGCGGATGGTCTTGCTGTAGACGCAATGCGTCAAGCATTTGACTCTGTTCGTATTTCTGGTACAGTAGTTATCGGCGAAGGCGAAATTGATGAAGCGCCTATGCTTTACATTGGTGAACATGTAGGTGCTGGTGGTCCAGAAGTCGATATCGCAGTTGACCCAATTGAAGGCACAAACTTGATTGCAAAAGGCCAAAATGGTGCGATTGCAGTTATGGCTATTGCTGAAAAAGGTGGCTTGTTACATGCACCAGATATGTACATGGAAAAACTTTGCGTTGGTCCTCGTGGTGCAGGTGCTATCGATATTACTAAATCTTTAACTGAAAATATCAAAAATGTAGCGGCAAAAATGAATCGCAATGTCGATGAAATTACACTTGTTATGCTTGATCGTGAACGTCATCATGGTTTGATGAAAGAAGCCCGTGATCTTGGTGCACGTATTATGTTAATTTCTGATGGTGATGTTAACCCAGCTATGGAATGTTGTATTGAAGGTTCTGGTGTGCACATGGTTGTTGGTACTGGTGGTGCACCAGAAGGCGTATTGGCTGCGGCAGCTTTAAAGTGCGTAGGTGGCGATATGCAAGCGCGTTTGAAACCAGAAACAGAAGAAGAAATTCGTCGTTGTCATGAAATGGGGATTACCGATGTAAATCAAGTGCTTACATTGGATGATTTAGTTCGTACAGATGATGTTATCTTTGCGGCTACTGCTATTACTCGCGGTAACTTATTGAATGCTATTCAATACTTCCCAGGTGGTGCACGTACACATACTATCGTAATGCGTTCCAAAACAGGTACTGTTCGTTTCTTAGATACAGTGCATATGGATGACAAGTTAAAATCCTTAAAAGCAAAATAATAATTAAGCCCCTCAAAATGAGGGGCTTTTTTTCTCAGTATTTTCTCACAGTCTCTTGATGAGATATATCGAAAAATAGTATAATAACAATTAGTATATGACGTTATAAATACAACGTCTTGTAGTTTATACAAGATGATCGATATAAAGTGTAGGAGGAATTCTGTTGGAAAAGCTAATCATTCAAGGTGGCAACCGGTTGGAAGGCCGTGTACGTGTTAGTAGTGCTAAAAATGCGGTACTCCCTATTATTGCCGGTACTTTGCTAGCATCAACACCTAGTAAATTACTTGAAATTCCAAATTTGGAAGATGTAGGTACAATTTGCCAAGTTATCGAGTCTTTGGGGGTTAAAATTACTCGTAATAAAGCAGATGATGAAATTATCTTCGATGCGTCTACATTGACTGGTACGGAAGCTCCTTCTGAGCTTGTACGCAAAATGCGTGCATCTTTCCTTGTGATGGGGCCACTTTTGGCGCGCAAAGGGGAGGCTAAAATCTCTATGCCAGGTGGTTGTGCGATTGGTGCACGTCCTATTGATCTTCATCTAAAAGCTTTCGAAGCGTTAGGTGCTAAAATTGAGATTACTGAAGATTATGTATATGCTCATGCTCCAGAAGGCCTTAAAGGCACTCAAATTTACTTGGATTTCCCAAGCGTAGGGGCTACAGAAAACGTAATTATGGCGGCTTCCATGGCTGAAGGTAAAACTGTTATCGAAAATGCTGCGGAAGAACCTGAAATCGTTGATTTAGCGACATTCTTGAATGCAATGGGTGCTAATATTCGCGGTGCTGGTACAAATGTAATCCGCATTGAAGGGGTGCCTCAATTACATGGTGCGATTCATACAGTTATTCCTGACCGTATCGAAGCTGGTACATATTTGATTGCCGCTGCTATGGCTGGTGGCGACGTATTTGTAGAAAATGCATTGCCAGAACACTTGAAACCAGTAGTAGCTAAGTTGAAAGAAGCTGGTGTTACTGTAGAGGAAGAAATTGATGGTATTCGTGTTATCAGCACTGGCAAAGGCATTAAAGCTGTTGATATCAAAACATTGCCATACCCAGGCTTCCCAACAGATATGCAAGCTCAATTTATGGCGCTTACTACAATTGCTGAAGGTACAAGTACTGTAACAGAAACTGTATTTGAAAACCGCTTCATGCACGTTGCAGAACTCCGCAAAATGGGTGCCCATATCGATATCGACAATCGTCAAGCGATTGTAGAAGGTATGCCACGATTACATGGTGCTGTAGTTAATGCTACAGACTTGCGTGCAGGTGCAGCTCTTGTTTGTGCTGCATTGACTGCAGAAGGTAAAACTGAAGTTGGTCGTCTACATCATATCGATCGTGGTTATGATGATTTTGTAGGTAAATTGCAAAGGTTAGGTGCTGATATTGTTCGGGTTGACGAATAAAAGTACAGAGCCAAAACAGAATAAAAAGAAACGAAGCCGGCGCTCAAAAGGGCCGGCTTTATACAACGAGCAACAAAATCTAGGCGCTGCTAAGGTTGAGAATGCTAAAACTAGCACTAATCGAAAGCCATTGCGTAGGACGAAACGCAAGTCCACAAAGCTTTCTGAGGGCGTAGCAAAGCAAGCTAGCCATTTAGCTTCCAATATGCGTGAAGCCATGGTTAGAGTCACGAAGATGCGCCGTGTGGAACGTCGTAATCGTGAGACTGTAGCTATTGCAAAAACTACACCAGCTATGACCTTGAAGCGCCTAGTTCGTCCGGAACAGGTGGGCGATTTAATGGGACGATTAAATCGTTCATTAAACTTTGACTTGGGCATCGACTTAGGAACTGCGAATATTCTTATTTTCGCTAAAGGTAAGGGCTTAGTCTTAGATGAGCCAGCTTATATTGCGAAAGATGATAAAACAGGGGATATTCTTGCCTTAGGCGAAGCTGCACGTACTATGATAGGACGTACACCTAAAGGCATATCTGTTATTCGCCCTGTTCAAGCAGGTGTTATTGCAGATTATGATATGACCGAATTTATGTTAAAGTATTTTATTCGTTCAGTCGTGCCTGCTTCTAGATTGATGAAAACGCGTATTATCGTATGTGTACCATCTGGGATTACACCTGTTGAAAAACGGGCCATTTTAGAAGCTTTGCTTAGAACTGGGGCCAAGAAGACTGTCTTGATAGAGGAACCATTGGCGGCAGCTATGGGGACAGGTCTCAATGATGCAGACCAAGTTGGGGCCATGGTTGTCGATGTTGGTGGCGGTACTACGGATATTGCAGTTCTTTGTGATACGGGTGTTGTTGTAAGTGAATCCCTTCGCATTGGGGGAGATTCCTTCAATGAATCTATTATCCGTTACATCCGTCGTAAGAAGAGACTTGTTATTGGACCTTTAACAGCAGAAAAGATTAAGATTTCTGTAGGTACTGTAGATCGTCGTGCTAAGGAGCGAACTATAGAGGTTAGAGGGCGTGATGCAAGCTCTGGACTACCTAAGATGGTTGCTGTTAATTCCTTAGAAATTCAACGTGCCTTAGAGGCGCAAGTGATGAATATTCTAGAAGGAATTAAATCTATTTTAGAAAAAACGCCACCAGAACTTGTAGCGGCTATTAATGATCACGGCATCATTCTTACCGGTGGCGGTGCTCTCATCGATGGGTTAGATCGTGTTATTACACGTTCTGTAGGTATTGCATCGTATTTGGTAGAGTCTCCACGATATGCTGTTATCAAAGGGGTTGCTAAAGCTCTTGATGAAATGTCACAATTGCGTGATACCTTGGATGAATTACAATAAAATATTGTATTGACATACTATGTAAATTGACGAAGTTGCTATTTATAGTTAGGCCATTGATGATTGGAATAACTGTAGATAGTAACTTCGTTTTTTAGTGCCCTCTTTTTGTAATTTTCATCTTTATGATGTATACTATAGTAAAAGTATATTGCATAAAATTGATGTATAAAATTAAACTTTATTAATATGGTTTGTCGCTATAGAGGAATTGTATATGAAACGATATTTATATATGACTTTTGCTGTTTTAGGTTTTCTAGGCAGTACCATACCTTATGCTGAGGCTGGGAATTTAACAGGCGTACGTGTATCTAATCATGAAGGCACAAGTCGAATTGTATTGGATGTATCTGAAATGCCTGTATCTTGGACTAAGTCTTATAATGAGTCCACACATGCCCTTACACTTAACCTTGGTGGTACTACAAATGGATTGACGGGTCCTATAGCGCAAAATAATACAAAAACAGGTGTTTTAAAAGGCATTGGCTTACAACCTGTTAATGGATCTTTGCAAGTAACATTGACGGCTAACAAGGATGTACAACATCATGAATTTACATTGGAGAAGCCATCGCGTATTGTAGTTGATTTGTTTTCTAGCTATGCTCAACAAACAACAAAGGATGTAAATAAATCTGTTACGTATAGCAAGATTAATAACACTGTAGCAGAAGGAAAAATCCAAGCCTTTGCATTATCTGTGGACAATGATTCATCTATGGTGGTCGCTCATGTTTCGGAAGGTAAACCCTTATCATCTGTAGTTCAATCGCATACTGCTATAATTGGGGCAAAGGTAAAAGGTAGTAGTTTTGATCGCCCTTATTCGGTAGCAAGTGATGGAACTATTGATTTAGAGCGTATTTCTAACCGTGGCACCTTGCGATATACACCAAATCGTGGATATTTTATTGAAGAAAAAAGACCTTTACTACAGGCTAAAACACAGAAGGATACATTCCTGATTACCTCTGTTAATACAAGTCGTAAAGAAAATGCTTTGACTCTATATACATCAGCGTATGGGGCATCTACAAAGACTAATGACTTTGGATACGAAGTGACTGTTGCTAATGGCAAGGTCGTTAGTGGTCAAAAAGGAAATTCTAAAATTGGAGAAAACCAATATGTATTATCTGGGCATGGAGAATCAAGAGATGCACTGCGTAAATTAAAAGTGGGCACACCGATTACGATTCAAAATAGACCGGAGTTAGCACAAGTTAGCACCACTGGTGGTGCAGCGCTACAAGCGGGTACTATGGTATTAAAGAATGGCAATTATGTAGGTGCTGATGGGACCCATAATAAAGCTCGTAGTTTCATAGGAACTACAAAAGATCATAATTTAGTGGTCCTCACTGTTGATAAAGCAGGCCTTCAATCCGTAGGGGTCACACAACAAGAAGGGGCCAAACTATTATCTAAGCTAGGCGTCGTAGATGGTGCTGAATTATCGAATCAAGGTAGTGTTGATTTAGTAGTCAATGATACGTACGTTCATAAAGCGACTTCAAATCCTACGACCTATGAGGATATTGTAATTATAAAATGAATTCGTTGCATACAATTTTGTTTGAAATATTAGTAATAATTTAGTATACTATACATACATAACTAATTTTGTAAAAGGAGGGATCGTTATGAAAAGAGTAGTGTTGGCATTAGCTGCTTTAGGCATTTTAAGTGTTAACTCTGTAATGGCGGCCCCTGTATCATACCAAAGTGTATTAACAGGTAAAGTTGCT
>OATV01000333.1_pt1 | contig 16205 bp, 12 predicted proteins | sample 1476081 | NCBI WGS metagenome assembly OATV01 (sample SAMEA2579990, study PRJEB22360) | human gut metagenome | biome: human gut; feature: human-associated habitat; material: faeces | place: Denmark | collected 2008/2010
TCAACGTGGCTGTTCTTGCGGAACTGTTCCCGCAGGGCGGCGAAATCACCGTGGCTGATCTGGTTGCCAAGGGTGCCGTCCGCAACGGCTTCCCGGTCAAGGTCCTGGGCGACGGCGAGGTTTCGGCTGCCTACACTCTCAAGGGTGTCAAGGCTTCCGCTTCCGCCAAGTCCAAGATCGAGGCTGCTGGCGGCTCCATTTCCGAGGATTGATTCCAACGGAATGTAGCTGACTGAAGCTCAGACATGAGGCTTCCCCCGCTTTAGGGCGGGGGAAGCCTCATTCGTTTGCAGTCAAAATGCAATCATGCATGGAAAAACAAAAAACAGACGAATAATGACGAAAACGCCATATCGGTAGACGCCGTACGCTAGACTCGAGCGTTAGAGTCTGTTTTTGCACGTGTGCGCAGGTGCGCACGACGATGGAAGGAACCCCAGGTGAGGACGTTAATCCAGGCCTTGAAGACCAAGGAATTGAGGAATAAAATCCTCTTCACCCTTGGTATCATCATCATTTATCGTATCGGTTCATTCATCCCGACCCCTGGCGTCGATTACACCGTCGTCCAGCAGTGCGTCGGCAAGATGAACAACGCTTCTGAGAACTTTATCGGTCTGGTGAACCTCTTCTCCGGCGGCGCCATGCTGCAGCTGTCGATTTTCGCATTGGGCGTCATGCCGTACATCACCGCATCGATCGTCATCCAGCTGCTGCGTGTGGTCATCCCTCGTTTCGAGGCACTGCACAAGGAAGGCCAGTCCGGCGAAGCCAAGCTGACCCAGTACACCCGTTACCTGACCATCGGCCTTGCCGTGCTGCAGTCCACCACCATCCTGGTGACCGCACGTTCCGGCGCGCTGTTCAACTACCAGTGCTCCCAGGTCGTTCCGGACGGTTCCGTGTGGAATCTCGTGGTCATGGTGCTCATCATGACCGGCGGCACCGGCCTCATCATGTGGATGGCCGAATTGGTCACCGACAAGGGCCTCGGCCAGGGTATGTCCATCCTTATCTTCATGTCCATCTGCTCCGGCTCCCTGCCGCAGCTGTGGGAGATCGGCTGGGGCACCAACGGTACCGATGGCAATTGGGGCAAGTTCGCCGCGGTCGTCGGCACGCTGCTGGTCATCATGATCCTCGTCATCTACGTCGAGCTTGCCCAGCGTCGTATTCCAGTGCAGTACACCCGCCGTATGATCGGCCGCAAGATGTACGGTGGCTCCTCCACCTACCTGCCGCTGAAGATCAACATGAGCGGTGTCATCCCGCCGATCTTCGCGTCCTCCATCCTGGCCATCCCGACGCTGATCGCGCAGTTCGGCAAGTCGGGACAGTCCTGGGTCGACTGGATCAACAAGAACCTCGCCAACACCACTTCGGTGTGGTACATCGCGCTGTATGCGCTGATGATCGTGTTCTTCTGCTTCTTCTACACGTCGATCACGTTCAACCCGGACGAGACCGCCGACAACATGAAGGAATACGGTGGCTTCATCCCCGGCATCCGCGCAGGCAACGCCACCAGCCGTTACCTGAACTACGTGATGAACCGCCTCAACACGGTCGGTGCCGTGTACCTGCTGTTCGTCGCGCTGATCCCGACTGTGCTGATCATGGCGCTGAACCTCAACTCCAAGCTGCCGTTCGGCGGCACCACGATCCTGATCATCGCGGGCGTTGGTCTTGACACGCTGCGTCAGGCCAAGGCCCAGACCGAGCAGTTCCAGTACACCGGCTTCCTGCTCGAAGGCATCGACCACAAGGAAGGCTGATCCTTCTGCGCTCCCGCTTTTACGGGAGCGAACATATATAACGTATTCACTTCACCAAGGAGACCACATGCGACTGCTGATCATGGGCCCGCAAGGTGTCGGCAAGGGCACCCAGGCCGCCCTGCTCGCCGAGCACTACGGCATCCCCGCCATCTCGACCGGCGACATCTTCCGCTACAACATCAAGAACAAGACCGAGCTCGGCCTTGAGGCGCTGAAGTACACCGACAAGGGCGAACTGGTGCCCGACGAGCTCACCAACAAGATCGTCAAGGACCGTCTGGCCATGGACGACGCCAAGAACGGCTGGATTCTCGATGGCTACCCGCGCAACGCCTCCCAGGTCAAGGCGCTGGACGCGATGCTCGAAGAGCTCGGCACGCCGCTGGACAAGGTCGTCGCCCTTGACGCCGACCACGATGTGCTGATGCAGCGCATCGCCAAGCGCGCGCAGGAGCAGGGCCGTTCTGACGACACCCCCGAGGCCATCGCCAAGCGTCTGGCCACGTACGCCAAGGAAACCGCTCCACTGCTCGACACGTACAAGAGCCGCGGCCAGCTGGTCGCCATTGACGGCGTCGGCGACATCGACGCCATTCAGGCCAACATCGTCGCCGCGCTGAGCGACTGATTGCCGCTGCCGGTCGTATCGCCGGCAGGAGCAAGGATAAAGCAAGAAATTATAACGGGTCATGCACGCCTCGGCGTGTCGTGACCCGTTATGATATATCCTTTAAATTTGGTGTGTCTTCGGACATACAAGTGTAATACACCCAAGGAATGGACTGTAAGGCTTATGGCAAAAGACGGTGTGATTGAAGTCGAAGGTCAGGTAGTGGAAGCGTTGCCGAATGCGATGTTCCGCGTCGAACTTGAGAACAAGCACATCGTGCTGGCGACGATTTCCGGCAAAATGCGGAAGAACTACATCCGCATCCTGCCGCAGGATCGCGTCGTGCTGGAAATGAGCCCCTACGATCTGAACCGTGGACGTATTACGTACCGTTACAAGTAAATAGGTACAAGCAAAGGAAAACCATGAAGGTCAGCCCTAGCGTGAAGAGGATCTGCGAAAACTGCCGCGTGATCCGCCGTCACGGCCGCGTCATGGTGATCTGCACGAACCCGCGCCACAAGCAGCGCCAGGGCTGAGAGCAGATTCCAGCGGCAACAAGTAAATAAGGCGCTGAGTCACAGCGGACAGCTGAACCCCGGGTACGCAGGCCCGGGCCGGGAAACCGGAAGACTCGGTGCACGACCTGCGTGAACACAGAAGGAATCGCAATGGCACGTCTTGCCGGAGTCGACATCCCCAATGAGAAGCGCATCGAGATCGCCCTCACCTATATTTTCGGTGTAGGTCGCACTCGTGCCAAGGAAACGCTTGCCGCGACCGGTATCAACCCGGATATTCGCGTCAAGGATCTGACGGATGAGCAGCTGATTACGCTGCGTGATTACCTCGAAGGCAATTACAAGATCGAGGGCGATCTGCGTCGTGAAATCGACGCGGACATCCGTCGCAAGATCCAGATCAACTGCTACCAAGGCCAGCGTCACCGTAAGGGACTTCCCGTGCGCGGTCAGCGCACCAAGACCAACGCCCGCACCCGCAAGGGTCCGAAGCGCACGGTCGCCGGAAAGAAGAAGGCCACCAAGTAATAGAGTGGCGTCGATTCGGGCCACGGGGTGACACCCATCGTCCGGATCCAATCCAAAACAACAGTTCGTTACAAGGAAACGAGGGTCAATGGCAGCTCCTAAGCAGGCCGCGCGCAAGCCTCGTCGTCGTGATCGCAAGTCGATCCCCGTCGGGCAGGCGCATATCAAGTCAACGTTCAACAACACCATCATCTCCATCACCGACCCGTCCGGCGCAGTCGTGTCCTGGGCGTCCGGTGGCGATGTCGGATTCAAGGGCTCCCGTAAGTCCACTCCGTATGCCGCTGGCATGGCGGCCGAGTCCGCGGCCCGCAAGGCCATGGAACACGGCGTCAAGAAGGTCGATGTCTTTGTGAAGGGCCCGGGTTCCGGTCGTGAGACCGCCATCCGTTCTCTCCAGTCCGCTGGACTCGAAGTCGGTTCCATCACCGACGTCACTCCGCAAGCGCACAACGGCGTTCGTCCCCCGAAGCGTCGTCGCGTCTGAGCACTCAGCAATCTCATCCATCCAAAACCGCTTACGGAAGGTGAGTGCACCACCGTCCAGAAGCTGAAAGGATACACACAGTGCTTATCGCACAGCGTCCGACACTTACCGAGGAATCCATCAATCCGCAGCGTTCCCGTTTCGTCATCGAGCCGCTTGAGCCCGGTTTCGGATACACGCTTGGTAATTCGCTGCGCCGCACACTGCTGAGCTCGATTCCGGGCGCGGCGGTCACTTCCGTGCGTATTTCCGGTGCCCTGCATGAGTTCACCACTCTGCCGGGTGTCGTGGAAGACGTCACTGAGATTCTGCTGAACATCAAGGGCATCGTGCTGACCAGCGAGTACGACGAGCCCGTGGTCATGTATCTGCGCAAGAGCGGCAATGGTGAAGTCACCGCGGGCGACATCACACCGCCCGCCGGTGTCACCATCGCCAACCCGGACCAGCACATCGCGACCCTCGCCGACGACGGCGAACTTGAAATCGAGTTCACTGTCGAGCGTGGCCGTGGCTACGTCCCCGCGCAGATGAACAAGCAGGACACCGATGAGATCGGTCGTATCCCGGTCGATTCGATTTACTCCCCGGTGCTCAAGGTAAGCTACAAGGTCGAGGCCACGCGCGTCGAACAGCGCACTGATTTCGACAAGCTTATTCTGGACGTGGAGACCAAGCCGGCCATTTCACCGCGCGATGCGGTGGCTTCCGCTGGCTCCACCCTGGTTGAGCTGTTCGGCCTGTGCCGTGAGCTCAACGTGCAGGCCGAAGGCGTCGAAGTCGGTCCCGCTCCCGTCGCGGAGGAGACCAACCCCGAGATGGCCGTCCCGATCGAGGATCTCAACCTCACGCAGCGCAGCTATAACTGCCTCAAGCGCGAGGGCATCCACACGATCGGCGAGCTTGTCGCTCACACCGAGCAGGATCTGCTGGATATTCGCAATTTCGGTATGAAGTCGATCGACGAGGTCAAGGACAAGCTGCAGTCCATGGGACTGTCGCTGAAGTCGTCGCCGCTGGGCTTCGATACCAACAATTTGGAAGGTGGTACGTTCTTCTCGCCTGAGGACGAGTGACGTCACCTTTCGCAACAGATATAACCGTCGGATTCGGACGTTCGGGCATGTGCCCACCTGAATCCGACGGGCTATAAGGAGAAACTATGCCTACACCCAAGAAGGGCCCACGTCTGGCGTCAAGCCCGGCCCATGAGCGCCTTATGCTCGCGAACATGGCCACCAGCCTGTTCCAGCACGGTCGCATCACCACCACGCTGCCGAAGGCCAAGCGCCTTCGTCCGCTGGCCGAGCGCCTGATCACCTTCGCGAAGCGCGGTGACCTGCACTCCCGTCGTCGCGTGATGCGTGTCATCCGCAACAAGTCCGTCGTGCACGTGCTGTTCACTCAGATTGCCGAGCAGATGGAGCAGCGTGAGGGCGGCTACACCCGTATCGTCAAGATCGCTCCGCGCAAGGGCGACTCCACGCCTGCCGCCGTCATCGAGCTCGTCACCGAGCCGGTAAGCCCGAAGAAGGCTGTCGTCAAGGAAGCTGAGGCCGCCACCAAGGTCGCCGCCGCTACCGAGGCTCCGGTCGAGGAGACCGCCGCCGCTGATGCTCCGGTTGAGGCGCCCGCCGAGACCGCTGCCGAGGAGACCGCCGACAAGGCCGAGTGAGACCCGTCCCATAGACATTGATAGGGGCTGGGAACCGTAACTGGTTTCCAGCCCCTGTTTTTGTTTGTTGGGTGGTACTGGAGGCTGTTGACGGGCCCTAGTCTGTTGCACGGACAGCCCTCCGCCAGCGGGTGCGTTGACATCAGATGCGGTTGCGTTCCTAAGTACGCGCTGAAACGACAACCGTGCGCACTTAGGAACGCAGATAGCCCCGTTTGCGTATCTAAGTGCGCGGACTCGTCGTTTCTGCGCGCACTTACGAACGCAACAGTAGGCGATAATGACATATCCACGTTATTACGTACCTGCATGCAACGGAAGAGGGGGCTCCCGGCGTGAACCGGGAGCCCCCTCTAGGGTCTCAGCGTGTCATCCGCGGGGGATGACACGTGATTCGGTCAGATCCTGCGCTTACGCACCAGCAGGTAGCCTGCGGACAACAGCAACAGGGCGCTGAAGACGACCGCCGTGACCGAAGCACCGGTCTTGGCGACCTTGTCAGGCGTGTTCGGCTTCGGCTTGTCGGCACCGGGCTTGTTCTCGCCTGGCTTGTTGCCGCCAGGAGTCGGGGTCACAGTCTTCTCCTTGACGGTGATCGTGAAGGAGTCGGTGAGCTTGCCGGAGGTCACTGTGACGGTGATGTCGCCCGCGGCCGTGAACGGTTTGGTCAGGTCGACGGTCTTGCCGTCGGCGTCGACCGCGGACAGCTTGTATTCGCTGTCCTTCAGCAGCGCCGTCTTGCCGTCGGACCAGGTGCCCGTCACCGCGAGACCGGTCTTGGCGAACGTCTCATCCACGGTGTACGTGGCCTTGTCCGGCTTGGACGTGACCTTGATGGACTTGAGCGTCGCGGGTTCCGGATCGGGATCCTTGGCCGTCACGGTCACGTCGAAGGTGGCGGTCTTGCCGTTGGCGGTGACCGTGACAGTGACCTTTCCGGCCTTGGCGAACGCCTCGTCAAGCGCGACCGCGGCACCGTCCTGCGTGGCTGCGAGCGTGTACTCGCCGGCCGTCAGGGTCTTCGTGCTGCCGTCCGACATCGTGGCGGTGACCGCCAGTCCAGTGGCGTCGAACGTGTCGCCGACCTTGTAATCGGTGACGGTCGGCTTGGTGACGGCGATCGAGCTGATGGTCGGCTTCGGGCCGGGATCCGGCGTGGAGTCCTTGGTGAACTTCGCGGTCAGAGCCGTGTTGCCGTCGGCTGCGAACGTGTACGTGGCATCGGTGGAAACCGCCGTCTCACTGGCTGTCGTGAACCAGCCGCTGAACCTGTAGCCATCCGCCGCGACCGCCTTGGCGGTCACCGAGGCACCGGATGCGACGTCCACGGCCGTATCGGTGCCGGTTTCGCCCTCGGCGGCTACGCTCACCGTACCGCCTTCGGCCGGATCGGCCGCGACGAATACGCGCACGGTGGAGGACGGCTTGTTCGCCACGCCGAACTCGGAGACCGCGACCCAGCCATCGTTCGAGGACTTGGCCACGAACTTGACGTACCGCACTTCCTGCTCGTCGAACATGAAGGTCTTCTTGGCGCGGCTGGCCTCGAACACCTGATCCGTGGCGACCTGCTTCCACTCGTCGTTCGCGTTGGCCTTGACGTACAGATCGGCCTTGGTCACCTGTCCGCTGTCCTGGCTGGTACGCGGCGTGAAGGAGAACTGGTTGATCGTGTACTTCTGGCACATGTCGATCTCGGCGTAGAACGAGTTCGAACCGGTCAGCTTGTCCGTGGCGCCCTTCCAGTTGGAATGCCAGATGGTGCTCGGGTTGTTGTCGAACGCGTACCGCAGCAGACCTTCCGTGTCGTTGTATTGGGTCTCGGAATTGGTCGTGCCGGTCCAGCAGGACTTGTTGTACTGGTCTGTCTCGGCCTCGGACTTCTTGACGATGACGTTGTCGATGACGCCGTTGATCGCAGAGGTCTTCGAGCCGATACGCTGCAGCGGCAGTGCGAAGGTCGCGGCGGTGATGCCGGTCTTCTTCTCGATGCCCTTGTCGATGTACTTGCCGGTCGCGTCGCTCACGAATTCGCCGTCAACATACAGCTTCGTGGTCTGCTGGTCCACCTTGATGGTCACGGTGACCGTCTTGCCGACCGGCAGCTCGTAATCGAAGTAGTAGTTGTACAGCTCTCGCGTGAAGCCGAGCTTGCCGTTCTCCATGACGCGGATGTCATGCGTGCCGTACGGAGCGTCGGCCTCGAAGAGGATGTCTCCGGGCTTGGCAGCCTGCTGGAGCGTCACGTCGAACGTCAGCTCGTTGCCGTTGCCGAGCTTGTCGAGCTTGGATGTGGCATAGCTGGAGCCGCCGGCGAGCTTGAGCGACTGGTCCTTGACGGCGGCCTTGCTGCCGTCGCCGATGGTCAGGTCGCGGCCGTTGCCGCTGGCGTCGGCGAGCCCGTCGTTGAAGTCGTAGCTCTCGTAGACGCTGTTCTTCGAAGTGGCCTGGTAGTACGGGTTGGTGCGAGGGCCGGTTCCCTGCTTGGCGGCCAGCGCCGTGAGTTTCGCGGCGGTGCCCTTCTCCTTGCCGGTGGCGGCCCAGGTCTTCTCGGCGTAGAACGGCATCGCGTCGAAGAAGCGCCAGTACAGGTCGGATTCGGTCAGACCCGATGCGCTCTTGTCGATGTTGTCGCTCCAGATCGCGAACGCGGCGCCGAGCATCTGGTCGTCGCCGGAGGGCACGGCCTGGTAGCCGCCGCTGCTGCGGACCTTGTTGGGCTCGAAGCTGTCGAAGACGCGGCTGATGTTCAGCAGGTCGCCGTACGCGTTGGCACGTCCGTAGCTGCCGTTGGGCACCATGTAGCCGTAGTCGTCGATCGTGTTGATCAGCTTGTAGCCCATGTTGTACATCTGGAGGCCGTCGGCCCAGTCCTTGGACCACAGGTTCATCTCGACGTTCTCGATCGCGTCCTTGGTGATCTCCGTCTTGTGGTCGTTGATCCAAGTCAGGCCGCCCCACATGCGCACGGTGTTCGTGTCCTTGATGTAGGGGACGATCTCGTTGATGAACTTACGGTATGCCGTGTAGTTGTAGAGGAACTCGTCGGCACCGATGTGCACGGTCGTGTCGCTGTCGAACGTCGGGTCGTCGCCCTTGGTGTAGTCGTCGAAGATCTCCTTGATCTTGGCGATGGTCTCGGGCTTGGACACGTCGAGGTGGTCGATGAGCGGTCGGTTGGAGTTGATCGGGGAGACCCGTCCCTTCACCATGAGCTCGGGCCAGATCTTCGTGAAGGAGTTGGCGTGCGCGGGCACGTCGATCTCCGGCACGACGTTCATGCCGAGGGCGCGCTCGTCCTGGATGAACTGCTTGAACGTCTTCTTGGAGATGGAGTAGTCCTCGGCCGTGGGCGATTCGCCCTTGTCGTTGGTCAGGCTGGATTCGAGACGGAACGCGTCATAGGCCTTGAACGCCTCGTCCTCGTTGTCGCGCTTGCCGTAGTTCTCCAGGAAGATGTAGTTGTCGGACAGATGCGCCTGGAAGTCGTTCATCTTGTAGTAGCGCATCGTGCGGGTGATCTCGCGCATCATCTCCAGCGAGACGGGCTTGCGGGCCACGTCGAGCAGGAGTCCGCGGGTGGTGAAGCGCGGGTAGTCGCGCATCGAACCGATCACGAAGCCGCTGGCGTCCTGCTTGGTCATCTGCAGGATCGTCTGCATCGCGTACATGTTGCCGGTCACGCTGGATGACTTGGCGACCACGCGGTCGGCCTGGATGTTCATCGTGTAGCCTTCGTCGCCGAGCTGCGCGATCGCGGCCGTGGAGTCGGTCTTGACGAAGTTGAACGCACCGGCTTCGGCGGCGCCCTTCTTGGCGGTCAGCTTGATGCCGGTGAAGTCCTTGTAGTCGGCGACGAACTCGTCGACCACGGCCTTGAGCGAATCATCGTCGTAGACGACCTTCGTCACGGCGGAGGCCGCCAGCTTGGCGGCACTGGTCGAATGCCATTCGGCGATTTCGGGGATGATGGTCGGCTTGGCGTTGTTGCCTTCCTGCTGCTGGTTGGTGCCTTTGACGACGTAGGGGATGTCGGAGGTCGTCTTGGTGTTGCCGGTGGCGGTGTCGGTGACGACGTAGGCGACCTGCACGGTCTTGTCGACCAGCGGGTGGTTGACGGTGCCGTCGGCGGCGATGAGCTGCTCGTAGTCGGCGCCGTTGAACTTGACGGTGTAGCCGTCGGGCACAGTGGGCAGAGCCAGCGTGTCGGTGTCGGTCTCGATGGTCAGGTGGTTGGATTCGAGGTCGGAGACCACGCTGTCGAGCGTGGCGCCCGGCTCGGCCTGATCGTTCGAATACGCCTCCCATTCGGCGACGCTCACGTTGTTGTATTCGGAGCTTTTGATCGCGAAGTTCGACAGCTTGAGCGAGCGGGCGTTGACGGCCTGATCGAGCTGGATGACGACGTCAGCGACATAACCGGTCCCGGAGGCCGTCATCGCGTAGCCGGACTTGAGCGTGTGCTCGGTGCCTTCGGAGTCGGTGTAGGACAGGTCGAAGCTCTGGACATTGGTAGGCTTCGGATTCACGTCACGCTCGAAGAAATAGATGCGGATGTCCTTGACCGCGGTGAGCCGCGGGAATTCCGCCTTCAGCCAGATGTTGCTCGGGGTCTCGTAGCCGCTGGCCCAACGGTTGTTGCGGCCGGTGCGGTTCTGGTCGATCGCCTTGTCGGGGGTGAGCGTCGCCGTCTCGTTGCTGGAGGCGGTCATGGTGGCGCCGAGCATGTGGTTCGTGTCGGCCGTGTCGAGCACGGTCTCCTTGGGTGCGGAGTACACGGAAATCTCGTTGATGCCCACGTTGACCCAGTTCATGGTGCCGCCGTCGGCGGACAGTACGGTCACCTTCACGGCGGACGCCTGCTGTGCCTGGTCAAGCAGGATGATCTCCTGTTGCTTGGCGCGGGTGTCCTTCTGATACACCTTGGTATAGGTGTCGCCCTGCTTCAGCTCGACTTTAAAACTGGTGATGTTCTGATCGGCATCTTTGCGCTCGAAATCGATGTTGATCTGCTTGACGGTCTTGGTGCCGCCCAAGCCGACCTCGATCCATTCGTTTGCGGCCTTGTTCTGCGCGGTGCCCCAGCGTGTGCCGAGATCGCCGTCCACGGCCTTCTCGGGCGCAGTCGTCGCCACTTCATATGAACTGGCCGTTACGGTCTGATTCAGTGCAAGATTGTCATCGCTGGCTTGCGCCGCCGTGACGCCGGTCAGCGACATACTCAGTAGTGTCACGGCTGCCAGGACACTGCCTATGGCCGCTTTCACTCTCCTCAATCGCATAATCTCTCCATTGGGTATGTGGTTAATGTTGTTTCTGTTATTGTCGGAATCTTTGTTGATTGGTTAGCGCATCGCCGCATTCGTTGCGACTTTGCTCCAATATAAACAAAGTTTACCGTTACATCCAACATTTGCCCACAGTGTATCGGCACATGGGTGTCGCGAGGTGGGGGAGGGGACTCGGCGCGGCGTCGATATACTGGTGGGCGTGATGAGATTGCGCATTGACCTGGCATATGACGGCGGCGGCTTCTTCGGATGGGCGAAGCAGCCGACGATTCGCACCGTGCAGGGCGAGATCGAACGGGTGCTGCACACGATTACGCGCGTGCCGGTCGACGATCCCGCCGAGCCGCTGCGCCTGACCGTCGCCGGCCGCACCGACACGGGCGTGCACGCCTCGCATCAGGTCTGCCATCTCGACATCGGCGAGGAAACGCTGAGCCGCTGCGTCGGGCACATGAGCGTGCCGCCGACCGTAGCGCTCAAGCACCGTCTGCAACGCATGCTGCCCGCAGACATCACCATCCATGACGTGACGGTCGCGCCGAGCGGATTCGACGCGAGGTTCTCCGCACTGGAACGCACTTACGTGTATCGCGTGGCCGACCGTGCCAGCGAAGTCGACCCGCGTCTGCGCGGCTTCGTGCTGCACCTCGACGCCGACCTCGACGTCGCCGCGATGAACGAGGCCGCCGCGATGACCATCGGACTGCATGATTTCGGCTCGTTCGCCACCCCCAATCCGGGCGGTACCACGATTCGCGAGGTCAAAACCGCATATTGGCGGCGGATCCCCACCCGGCCGCTGGTCGTCGACGGCATGGGGGAGCGATACCGCACGCCGGCCGCCGAATCCGACCTGCTGTGCTTCACCATCGTCGCCGACGCCTTCGCTCGCAACATGGTGCGCTCGCTGGTCGGCGGCTGCATACAGGTCGGCATGGGCAAGCGCTCGACCGACTGGTTCCGAGAGAAGATGGCCGTGCCGCTGCGCGAGGGCTCCACAGGGCCGATCGCGCCGCAAGGGCTGACGCTGGAGCACGTCGCCTATCCCGCCGACGACGAGCTCGCCGAACGGGCCGAGCGTATACGCGCCAAGCGCACGCTGTAGACGCGGGGGTGGGCGCGAAGGCAGACGTTCGGCAGGCCGGCGAACCGTTCGCGGCGCGACCGATTCGTAACATGATTGTCGATTTTTCGAGCGAATGCGGAAACCACGGCCGCATACGCTGGGACGAGTTCAGTATCATAGAGCATAAGCGTTCAGCATGCGTATCTGTGAGACAAGGAGTCGCCATGACAGAACGGTCAGCCCGACAATTCGCCGAGGAACTGGTCAACAGGCGAGGAGACATCAACCGTGAACTGAGCCGCAACGGCGTGCGTTTCGGCGTATACAAGAACGGCGAATACCACGACCGGCTGTTTCCATACGACCCGATCCCGCGCATCATCGAATCCGACGAATTCGACGAGCTGGAAGCCGGCCTCAAGCAGCGCGTGAACGCACTCAACGCCTACCTCAAAGACATATACTCAGACAAGCGCATCATCCACGACGGCGTCATCCCCGAAGAATACGTGTACACGTCGGCCGGTTACTTTCCGCAAGTCAACGGCGTGACTCCTCCCGGCGGCATCTTCGCGCACATCGCAGGCGAAGACCTCGTCCAAGGCGAGGACGGGCGCTGGTGGGTGCTGGAAGACAACCTGCGCATCCCGTCGGGAGCCAGCTACCCGCTGTTCGCGCGCGACATCGAACGCCGTACGAATCCCAAACTGTTCCGCGACGTGCACGTGCGCGACAACCGCGACTATCCGCGGCTGCTGCGCAAGGCCATGGACTTCGTATCCACCGAAGGCATCGCCGTCGTGCTCACGCCGGGACGCTACAATTCGGCGTTCTTCGAGCACGCCTACCTGGCCGAGAAGACCGGCGCGGCGCTCGCGTTCCCCGAAGACTTGGAAGTTGTCGACAACAAGCTGTACTTCCTCGACTATGTCGGCAACCGGCATCGCGTGGGCGCCGTGTACCGCCGACTGTCCGACGAATACCTCGACCCGTTCGCGTTCAACCCGGACTCGGTTATCGGCGTTCCCGGACTGCTGTCGGCCTACCGTTCCGGCAACGTCGCCATCATCAACGCGCCCGGCAACGGGGCCGCGGACGACAAGGCGATCTACTATTTCGTGCCGCAGATGGTCCGTTACTACCTCAACGAGGAGCCGATCCTGCACAACGCGCCGACCTACATGCCGATGTTCGAGAAGGACCGCAAGGAAGTGCTCGACCGCATGGGCGAGCTGGTCATCAAGGACGTGGCGGAAGCCGGAGGCTACGGCGTCGTGTTCGGCTCGTCGCTCGACAAGGCCGCGCGGGAGGATCTGGCCGACCGCATCAAGGAGGATCCGCGCCGGTTTATCGCGCAGGAGGTCATCCAGTTCCGCGACATCGACGTGATCGACCCGGACAGTGGCGAGGTGAGCCCGCGCAAGTGCGATCTGCGCGCGTTCGTGGTCACCGGGCAGAACACGCACGTGTGGTATTCCGGCCTGACGCGCTACTCGTCAGTGCCCGGCCAGATGATCGTCAACTCGTCGCAGGGCGGCGGATTCAAGGATACGTGGGTGCTGGCGCCCGAAGACGGCAGCACGGACAGGCAGCGCGAGGAGTCGGTCGCCTCGGTGAACCTCATTCCGCATTCGAAGCGGCACTCGCTGTCGCTGGTCACCGCGTCGAAGGCCGACAACCTGTACTGGCTCGGGCGGTACACCGAGCGCGCGTTCACGACACTCGTGCAGTTCTTCCCCTTCTACGACCGCGTGATGGACACCGATGTGGACGCGTTCCGCCCGTTCGCGAAGGCGCTCGACCTACCGCAGGATTTCGAGGACTTCGACGGGTTCATCCACTCCTTCCTCTACGACGGCACGAACCCCGACTCGGTGCGCTCCGCCATCGTCGCCGCGTTCAACAACGCCGTGGTGCTGCGCCCGGAGCTGACGTCGAGGCTGCTGCAGTACGTCGAGCTCGCGGTGAAGAACATCACCGAGGCCGCCGAGCGTTCCGCCAGCGCGGATGACATCTACTCGCAGCGTGACATCGCCGACGACATGCTCGCGTTCTGGGGCGGCATCGAGAACTCCACCGCAGACATCACACTGAAGGCGTTCGTGTTCATCGGCAAGTACATCGAGCGCATCGACCTGTACACCCGCTTCCATCTGGACAATAGCGAGCTCGACGCGCCGCTCGCCAAGTTGGAGACCTACTCGCGCACACTCGACGGCATGCCGTTGCCCTCATGCTTCGTGTCCGGCATCAGCTGGCTACTCGGGCAGTTGCCGAGCCGCGGCTACCCGGAGCTGACGAGCCGCCTGAACGAGTTCCTCACCGACTTCAACAGCCGGGCCATCACCGGCGACCCGAAGGACGCGGGCATGCTCAACGCGATGAACATGGACGCCAAGCGTCCGTGAGGGGCAGGCCGCCGATCGGAGAGTGACCGGTCGGCGGCCGTCAGCTGACGGATGACCTCCGCCGTTTCTGCTAGACTAGAGTGGATTTTTGCGAGCATTATCCGACGAGGAGCCTGCCGTCATGAAGAAACTGGTGTTTGACTACGAGATGAAGCTGACGTTCAGCTCGCCGGTCACCGACCATCGTTTCCAACTGCGCTGCGTGCCTGCGACCGGTCCGCGACAGCAGGTGGTGGACGTGGAGGTCGCCATCGAGCCGGACGTCGAACTGGAGACGACCATCGACTCGTTCGATTCCGTGGTCATGACCGGGTTCATCCCGCAGCCTCACACGATATTCAGCTATTCGGTGAAGGGCATCGCGTTCGTCGACAACGCCCACATCAAGTCGGAGATCTATAAGCCGCTGTACCGGTTCAACTCGGCGCTGACGATTCCCGGGCCGTGCATCGAGGCCATGATCGCGGCGTGCCGGGCGCGCATCGCCGGGCTGCCGGCCGATGCCACTCCGATTGATCAGGCATGGGAGGTGATGGACGAGGTGTATCAGGCGTTCACGTATACGCCCGCCTCGACCACGATCCGCACCACCGCCGAGCAGGCGCTCGCCCAGCGCAAGGGCGTGTGCCAGGACTACGCGCACGTGATGCTCTCGGTGTGCCGCCACGTCGGGCTGACCGCCCGCTACATCGCGGGCCTGCTGGGCGGCGAGGGTGCGACGCACGCATGGGTGGAGATCTACCACGACGGCCGTTGGATCGGGCTCGACCCCACCCACAACCGCATGGTCGACGACAACTACATCACCATCGCCCACGGGCGCGATTACCGCGACTGCATGCTCGACATCGGCATCTTCTCGGGCTATCAGGTCCAGCAGAACCAATGGGTGAACGCCTCCGTCCACGAGCAGCTGCTGTGAGGACGGTTGCCTGGGGCGTTTTGCGGGCTATCTCGCTTTCGAGGGGTTGATTGAGGCTGCTCGGGTCATCTATCTGCGTTTCAGGGGGTTGCTCAAACGCGATACCTGATGTATTCGGCTTGTTACGCTATTGGAATCATGCGGATTAGCGAGCCGTCATACTTGACCACCAACCCCTTGAAATGCAGATAGATGTTTTGCAGGAGCTGAATCCACCCCTCGAAACGCAGATAGCTCGCCGATGGAGGCTCGATGGAGCGGTGGCAGGTGCGCCACGCGCTGATTTGCGTAATCGGGAAATCGACTTATAATGAACAAGTTGCGTTTTTTCGCAGCGCATGGATAGGTGTCCGAGCGGTCTAAGGAGCACGCCTCGAAAGCGTGTGAGGCTAACCCCTCCGCGAGTTCGAATCTCGCCCTATCCGCCAGCAAAGAGGGTTCCGGGATTCTCCCGGAACCCTCTTTCGGGCTTATAGGAACTTTTGTGGTGCTTTAGGTCTGGTTCTCGGCGTCAGTCGGTGCCGTTGGGATATCGCGTGCCGGTGTGGAATTCGTTCCAGTCGATGCCGATCCCGTATGCGGGCGAGGCGTCGCCTTCCGGTTCGGGCGACGTCGCTTTCCCGTCCTCCAGCGGATCGTCGGGAATGAATGATTCCGGCCGCGGGTGCGCGGTCTTCATGTAGCACACCCATTCGCACGCGCGGAGCATGTGCTCCTCGGGCAGTCCGCGGGTTGCGCAACACGTTCTTGACGACCGAGTTGACGCCGCCCTCCAGCCGGTTCGTGGTGCGCGCCACCGGCCCACCTGCGGCAAGCGCCGGCCCGGGAAAGGCGAAGAGTCCCCCGCGCGGAACAGTTTCTCCAACCGCCGGCAGCAGCGGCGCAGCTCCTCGTATGCGCGCCACTGGAAGGCGAGGAC
>OATV01000342.1_pt1 | contig 15916 bp, 12 predicted proteins | sample 1476081 | NCBI WGS metagenome assembly OATV01 (sample SAMEA2579990, study PRJEB22360) | human gut metagenome | biome: human gut; feature: human-associated habitat; material: faeces | place: Denmark | collected 2008/2010
GATTGTACCGATGTTAACATGCGGTTTCGTACGTTCAAATTTTTCTTTTGCCATTAGGATTATATCCTCCTTCACAAAAACAAATTACATTCTAGTATTAATATAATATATTAACCCTAATTTATCAATGGAATATAAGATTTCCTTACCTATTATTATACCATATATACAAAGTCTTAGAATAGCATGTCATATGTAAAGAAATAAAAAAATCCCCACCAAGGTGAGGTTTAATGGTGGCGGCACACGGATTTGAACCGCGGACACACCGGGTATGAACCGATTGCTCTAGCCAACTGAGCTATGCCGCCATGTATGGAGCTAGTGACCGGGATTGAACCGGTGACCTTATCCTTACCAAGGATACGCTCTGCCGACTGAGCTACACCAGCACAATGAACGATCATTTCACTGTGGTTTTTATGGTTGCGGGGACAGGACTTGAACCTGCGACCTTCGGGTTATGAGCCCGACGAGCTACCAACTGCTCCACCCCGCTATGAATGGTGGAGGGAGAAGGATTCGAACCTTCGAAGTCGAAGACGGCAGATTTACAGTCTGCTCCCTTTGGCCGCTCGGGAATCCCTCCATAAATAAAATGGAGCTGGCGATAGGAATTGAACCCACAACCTGCTGATTACAAGTCAGCTGCTCTACCTATTGAGCTACGCCAGCATCATTACGACAAGATGAATTGTATCACCTAGCACACTAAGTGTCAAGAACATTTAAAAACTTTTTTGAAGTTTTTCGTTCACTGTGGTCACTCTTAGTGCTTAATCATAATAACATGAAACGATACCCTATGCAAGTATTTTGTCAAAAAAAATTTATATTTTATCAATCCTCTATAAAATGCCTCGTTTTCAGTATATATCCAGTAATCAACTTTTATTTACTAGTATATTCTTTATATACCTTTACATAGTTTCATTCCTTACCAGTCCATGTCTGCTAACATCCATATTTCAGGTTTACTAAAATCAAATAATAGGAAATTACAAAACTATATTTTTTACCTAATAACTGTAATTATATAACTAAAAAAGGAGATAGCCCGCTATCTCCTTCTATACATCTATAGTTTTCCCTATATTCAACCAATATGTTCAAACATACATTTAGTCGATTGCAATAACATGATCTGGATGTGCAATACTAACTACAGCATGTTTAGGATTATTGTTATGTTCTAAGTACAACTGGTCCCCTTCAATATGTCCACGCCAGCCAACGACAATAGGATACTTCTTACTAATAGTTTTTAACAACTCAAATGGTTTTAGATTTAAGATAGGTGCAAAGAATACATTAATACCATCTAGCAGAACTACTTCCGTATCGCTACGGCTAAGAGCACGGCAAATAACTTCTTCCGCTAATTGAGGCCGTTCATCACGAGGCACGAGCAAAAACTCTTCCTCGATGAGTTGCTTAGCTTCCAAGTATTTCCAGCCCTTCTGCTCAGACAGTTCACGAATTAGCAAACTTTTACCAGAACCTGGACCACCAACGATAAACAATATACGTTCATCATCACCTTGAATCTTTTCCCAACGTTCTTTTACATCTTGTACAGTAACCATACCCTTTGCCTCCTCGCTGTGACCTATCCTATTTTACAGGACGGTCAGATAACATAACGGATTTGATATATTGGTTTTTATCATCTAGGGCAAACTGCAAATATGAATCGCTTGCCGCTGGATTTTTATATTCATATACAGTAGATGTGCCCGCATTTGTTGTAGATTCAACAATACGAGTAGGCATACCATATACAAAGAGCAATAAGTATTTAGTATCCCCCATCGCAATGCCGCGACGAGTAGGTGTGTAAATATTTAATAGAACACGATTGATGAGATTTTTTTTATCAACACTCACGCCATATTCGTTATAACCAATAAATGTGGACCCAAACAACATACCTTGATGTTTCCAATCATTATTGGGATCATTAACAAAATAATCATTCAATTTATAGCCACGCAACACAAAATCATCAGCAGTCAATTTACCTGCTTCAAAATCATATACTGGAGCTTTAGGCAATCCAAATCGCGGCCATACTTGCCCACTAATCATATCAACAGCCTCTACATTGCTTTGTTTGATGGTGAAAGCAATATATTCTTTCTGTTGCCCTAGCATAGATTGTTGTTGGCTATTATTATTTGTATTCTCTATCGAACTATTAAATTCCTTTTTTCGAGACCATGAATTTTCGGAATGACCTTCATATAGGAATATATAACTTTCATTTTTTAAATCACGCCACATCGCAATAGGGCTACCATAGGCAAATACCAATTCCATGCGCGTACTACCAACACCAATATCGCGTACAGTGTGGCTGCCTTTTTTCGTACTATGAATATTAGTAATAGTATTCGGTTCAAAGAAATAAGTAGCACCTTGACCGCGTAATTGATTATTTACTAAACGCTCTTGAGCAGGTCCCGTATAAACGGTCACCTCCAAGTCTTTCATATAGTACGTCGTAAAGTTATCACGAACTACTGTTTTTTCTACATCTTTAGGCGCTACAAACTGATCTCCTAGGCGATACCCATCAATAGCATAATCATCTTCAGACCCTAAAGCTGGCAAATTATTAGCCGTATAAGACTTACCAATATCAGCCAAGTTATTTTGCGTTACACTAGGCAATGGACCTTCATTTTCGCTAGCTGCTTGCCAAAACTGTATGGAATCACCAAACTCGGTAACCGCCATTTGTTCAGCTAGCCATCCTGTTTTAGTGCTTTCCTTTTTTATCTTTGTATCGATTTTAACAGCTTTAATCGGTGCATTATCTATATATGCAACAGACTCAGCCGCATCAGTTCCCGCTGCTTCTACAGTTGTCTTATTATCCGTATGTGCAACATCATTTGCACTCTCTGTAGATTCCACCGCAGTTTGTTTCACAGTCGAAATAGCCGGCTCTGCTGCATACCCTACCGATGTAGCAGATAAGCCTACTAGAAGTGCCGCTACGATACGGCTCTTAATAGAATGATTCATCGATTACTCTCCAATTGTGCACGCAACCATGTCAACCATGGCTCTAGTCCATTATGGGCCGTGCAACTTACTTCAAAAATCTCTCCTGTTGGATTCAAATTACGTATATCTTGTATGGCCTTATCTTTTTTGAAAGGTACATAGGGCAATAAATCTATCTTATTAATGAGGATAGCCTTTGACTCTTTAAAGATTAATGGGTATTTAAGAGGCTTATCCTCACCTTCAGTAACAGATAATACAGTTACCTTCATACTTTCACCAATCTCAAATTCTGCAGGGCATACAAGGTTACCTACATTCTCGATAATGATCATATCCAGTTCATCAAGATTTAAATCACCTAGTGCATCTTGAATCATTTGTGCATCAAGATGGCAACCTCCCACTGTATTGATTTGAATAACAGGAACTCCTAATTCATGAATCCGTTCCGCATCCTTAGCAGTAAATAAATCACCTTCAATAACAGCAAGGCGGTAATCTTTTTTCAAATCATGTAAAGTTGCCTCTAACAGAGATGTTTTACCAGCTCCTGGAGAACCTAATAGATTAAATACAAAAATATTTTTTTCCTTAAACAACTGTTGTAAGGACTCTGCAATGGCATCATTTTTTGCCAATACATTAGTTTTAACTTGAACTTGCATGTCCTAACCTTTCTATCAATCGATATCCATGGAGGTCACTTGTAGTTCACGGCCACCAATGGTTTGTACGAAATGACTGTCACAATACGGACAGATAAATTTATAATTTTCTACAGGAAATGTTTTATCACAATCCAAGCACTTTCCTTCAATAGGAATGGTGTTGATTTCAATACGTGAGCCTTCTGCTGCGGTCCCTTTTGTAACGGCTTCCCAACAGAAAAGAAGCGAATCTGGTTCCACGCCACTCATAAGACCCAAATCGAGTTGAACAGAATGAATCACAGATGCATCGTGTTGGCGTAACGTATCGAGGGCTACATCAAGTATTCCTTCTGCTATAGACATCTCATGCATGGTATGCCTCATATACAGCTTCAAGCATCATAGTAGTCGTTACAGAGCCTACACCACCAGGTACTGGAGTAATTGCAGACGCAATATCTTTTACCGCTTCATAATCAACATCGCCTACCGTCTTACCTTCTAGTTCATTAATGCCTACATCGATAACAACAGCACCTGGCTTAATCATATCTGCTGTAATCATATGCGCACGACCAGCTGCAGCAATAACGATATCGCCTCGTTTTACTTGCTCTGCCAAATCAGGAGTTCTAGAATGGCACATTGTAACAGTACCATGTGCACCAAGGGTCATAAGAGCTACTGGTTTGCCAATAACTTGGCTACGACCGATTACTACCACATGTTTCCCCTCTACAGGAATATCGTAGTGATTCAAAATTGCCATGCACGCCTTAGCTGTACAAGGGGCAAAACCACCTTTACCTGCAGTTACAAGGCCAATATTGTACGTAGTTAAACCATCGATATCTTTTTTAGGATCTAGCATATCAATAAGAGCCTCTGTATCAATGTGTTTAGGCATCGGCATTAACGGTAAAATTCCATGAACAGCCGCATCATTATTTAATTCTTGCAATGCTGTAACTACTTCATCCTGTGTAGCCGTTTCAGGTAATTCCTTTAATACAAAGCCATAGCCAAAGTTCTTAGCTGTCTTTTCCATAAATGTAGCATACATATGAGCCCCATGGTCTTCACCAACGAGTAATACTGCCATAGTAATTACAGAGTCGCCAACTGCTGCAACTTTTTCTTGTAAAATCGCCTTGTGAGCGTCTGCTACTGCTTTACCGCGTAATTCGATCATAAGTATCTCCATTCATTCAAACTATCTATAAAATAAGGTGCCTCCGGAGAGGCACCTAAGTCTCTTATTCTATTATATAACGAACTGTCTATAATTTCTAATTATGACCGAATTCGTTTTATCTACGGAAATGAACAGTAATTGCTGTACCAGCCTGAACAGTTGTACCGCTACTTTCATCTTGAGATGTAGCCGTACCAGTTCCATCCGGTTTAAAGGCAAGTCCCGCCTTATGTAACCAATCACGCACTTCACCATAGGTAAAACCAGTAAAGTTAGGCAATGTAACAGAACCATCACTTCCCGGTTTTGGTTCAGGTAATGTATTAGCAGCTTTAACAGCTACTGGTGTACTTTCTTTAACATACGGACTCATTTGGTAATACCGTACAAGTTGAGATACGATGTCCTTAAATACAGGGGCTGCAATTTGACCACCATAAATAGAACCCTTTTGTGGGTCATCAATAACGACAAGAACTACAAATTTTGGATCCTCTACAGGGCCAAAGCCAATAAAGGACGCAATGTATTGTCCGTCGAGATAACCGCCATGTTTGGTATCTAGTTTTTCCGCCGTACCAGTTTTACCGCCGAAGTGATAACCTTCTACCATCGCTTTTGTACCGCCACCTTCGGATACTTCTTTTTCTAGAATATCTACAATGGTTTTAGCGGTTTCCGCCGGAACTGGTTGTCCCACAACAGATGTTTCAGTCGTACTTGTAACATCGCCTTGAGAGTTACTATAAGACTTGATGATATGTGGTTTCATCATAGCCCCACCATTAGAAAGTGCACCAAAGGCGCGAACCATTTGTAATGGTGTAACCGCAATACCTTGACCGATAGACATGGTTGCCACGTCTAGCTTACTCATATCCTCTGGATTATACAAAATACCTGCTCCTTCACCAGGCAATTCAATACCTGTTTCAGAACCAAAGCCATAATCACGTACATATTTCGAGAGAATATCTGCACCTGTTAATGTACCAATTTCAGCCATACCAGTATTAATAGAGTACTTCAAAATATCTAGCAAACGAACAGGACCATATCCCTCACCATTCCAGTTTCTAATGATATGTCCATTGGCAGCGAAGGCCCCTTTATCGTTATACACAGTGTCTAACTTCCATTTGCCTGCTGCAAGAGCTGCAGATGCAATGATAGGTTTGAATGTAGAACCTGGTTCATATAAATTGGTAACCGCAATATTTTTGAAAGCCTCTTCACCACTTTGGTTGTAGTTATTAGGATCATAACTTGGACGATTGGCCATCGCTAATATTTCACCGTTCTTTGGATCCATAACGATAACGCTCGCATGCTTAGCTCCTGTATCAACCATTGCCTTATCAAGAGCGCGTTCTGCAATAAATTGAATTGTTGCATCGATGGTTAAGGTTACACTTTTACCCTTATCTGGTAAAAATTTAGATAGTACGGAACCAAAGATGGCATTCCCTTTATTATCAGTAGCTACAATTTCTTGTTGTACGCCCCCCTTTAATTCGTCATCAAGAACCATTTCTAGACCATCAAGACCTTTATCATCAGTGCCGACAAAGCCTAATACTTGTGCCGCTAAGACACCATTTGGATAATAGCGCTTAGATTCTTCAACGAAATTGAGGCCTGCAATATTGTTATCCTTAATAACTTGTTGTACCGCTTTTGATTTGTCTGCATCCATCATACGATTCAACCAGACAAAGGCGGTATCCTCTTGCAAAGCTTTCACAATATTCTCTTTTGACATCGTTACGTACGGTGAGATGAGATCCGCAATCTCTTGAGGAGACTGTTTAATCATCTTCGGATCCGCATATAAAGATTTTGTAACTACACTCATCGCCAAAGGCTTGCCATTACGGTCATAGATTGTACCGCGCGGCGATTGTAATTTTCTATCTACTTGAACTTGTAATAAGTTTTTCTTCTCTAGGTCAAAGGTATCAAAGACCTGTAACTGTGCTAAACGCCCAATAAGGACGAAGGCAACGGTCATGAGTATGGCAAGGCACCACGTAGTGCGACTCCAATCACTCATGCGTAATAACGCTTTATTTAATAACTTCATCATTTCTCCACTGGACGGCGTAACTTATGGTCTAATGCATCATATAATGCATCTGGTTCATTGGGAATCACTCCATTTTGTACTTGACCTAATAAATACTGCAATCCTTCCCCCACTTTTTCCCCTGCAAGCTTAATAACTCGTTCGTCATAATTTAAATCCTTTGTATGGATAGGCATCTCTAAACTAAGATCTGCCATACATTCACCAAAGGCTAAGGTACCATCAGTCGCTGCATAAGGCTTCCCACAGCCTAACACATCGGCAGCACAAACCTTAGATAATTGTTCCCATGCAATTCGCATAATTTGACTATCGCGAAACTCACCGCTGCGAGCCTCTTTACGGATCCACTTCTTCTCATTAGCTTCCCCATTTTGTACAAAATAGTGAAAGCGCATATGATTTTTTACAATCCAAGCTACACGGCGCACAAAAGCCTTAGGGTAACCTAAACGAGTAAGCAAGGTTTCTGTCATTTCAGCCCCTAATGTATCATGGCCACGATCCGTTAAACGTCCGTTAATAACAGCTCGTACCGCCGGCATACCCTTTGCTACATCGTGTAACAGTGCACCCCAACGCAATATCAAATCTGGTTCTGTATGAGATACAACGGCTAATGTATGATACCAACCATCAAATTCGTGAAAGTCTTTTTCTTGTGGTAAATTCACAAGATGGTATAGCTCTGGTAAAATAGGTACTTCACGAGCGACACCATTTTCTACAACGCGACAAGAGCACTCGGCCAAGCGAGATTGTACTAATACATCAAGGCCCTTAGCCACAGCAGGCTCTAACAGGAGTCGGTCCAGTTCACTACGAACTCTCTCGAGAGATAACCCAGGCACACGATGAAATGCCTTTGGCATAGCTTCTAATAAGTCTTCGGTAGGTAAGAAATCTAGCTTTGCCACAAAGCGGCATGCTCTAAATAATCGCAATGCGTCTTCTTCAAAGCGTTGCTGTGCATTGCCAATGGTTCGCAAAGTCTTATGCTTGATATCTCGACGTCCCCCTACTAGGTCTATGACCTCACCAAAACGATTCATAGCCATGCCATTGACCGTAAAGTCGCGACGCAACACGTCTTCCTCCAAGGTATCGGCATAAGCGATTTCTTCTGGTCGATGACTATCTGCTCCATATCGTTCAGTGCGATACGTTGCAATTTCATATTGCTTTCCTCCTAGTGTAGCTACTACTACACCAAAGGATTTTCCTACTAAGTCTGTCGTTTGAATATCTTGACCGCGTAGGACTTCAATTACCGTATCAGGGCGTGCAGACGTCACAATATCAAAGTCATGAGGCTTTTGATGCATCAAAATATCACGCACTGCTCCGCCAATGATATAGGCTTCATAACCTGCTTCTTCTAATACAGTCAATATTCGATTGGCCTGTTCCATCATGCACACTCCTTTCCGAACTAGTCTAACTTTTATTTTACTACAAATGAAAGCATGAAAAAAGTGCAATCCTATAAGGATTGCACTCGTTCTGCAATAGCTGTACCCGTCGGTGTTACCGCAAGGCCGCCATCACTTGTTTCACGCAATGCTGCTGGCATAGCGCGACCGATATTATTCATTGCTTCAATAACTTCATCTGGTGGAATTTGACTTTCAATATTCATCAAAGCCAATTCAGATGCAGTAATGGCATGAACTGCATAGAAACCATTACGTTTAACGCACGGTACCTCTACAAGCCCCGCTACTGGATCACAGGCAAGGCCCAATAAGTTTTTCATGCACAATGCAATGGCATGGCCTACTTGACAAGGCGTACCGCCCATCATTTCTACAATGGCACCGGCAGCCATACAAGCGGCCGTACCAATTTCTGCTTGGCAACCGCCAACGGCGACAGCCACACAAGCGCGATTCGCCACAACATTGCCAATACCAGAAGCAGCCAAGAAACCTTTTACTACTGTTTCTCTATCTAACTTGTAATGGTCTGCTACAGCTTTCACCGCACCAGGCATAACACCACAAGATCCAGCCGTAGGGCACGCAACAATGCGGAACATTTTCGCATTTGCCTCGTTTACAGCAATAGCATAGGTCATCGCCTTGTACGCAATATCACTCATAAATCTTGGTGCTTGTCCATTAAGCTGTGCCGCCTGGCCACCGGACATACCAGACGCTGTTTTTTCTGCATAGTCTATACCATCTTGAATAGAACCTTCAAAGATGTCTAAACGATGCTCAATTTCTCGAATAACCGCTTCTTCACTGCGGTCATAATTCTCTAATTCATAACGCAGTACTACTTCGCCAAAGGAAATGTTATTTTCCTCAGCTAGGCGAATAATATCTGCAATTGTATCATATGCATAGCTCATTATTCACCCTCCTATAACGCTTCAAAGGTCATGACATCTTGAATGCCTGGGCACTCGCGCATAAACTGAACTGTAATTGGATTTACCACCGTATCTGTAGTAATGACCATCACTGCATCCTTGTGCTTACCCTTCCGGAATACACGCATCGTTGCAATATTAATATCGGACTCACTCAATGCTTGGCTCACCAAAGAGATGGCGCCAGGTCTATCTTCATGGAATACAACAAGAGTAAACTCATCGCCAGTAATAGACATATCATTGCCATCTACTTCGGTAATCATAATTTGACCGCCACCAAGAGATCGACCTATCACCGTCATATGACGATTATGTTCATCGTACATATCAAAACGAACTACATTAGGATGACCTACATCAAGAGGAGACTCGATAAAGTTATATTCCATGCCCTCTTTTTCAGCTAATTTATGAGCAACACGAATATTTGTATCATCCTCTTTAAAACCTAATAAGCCCCCAATCAAGGCACGGTCTGTACCATGGCCTTTATAAGTCTTAGCAAAAGAGCCATATAAGGTTAAATCTACCTTTTTAGGTGTGGAACGGAAAATGCACCGCGCCATCTTACCTAGCCGCGCAGCACCAGCTGTATGCGAACTAGACGGGCCAATCATAACAGGCCCTATAATATCAAAAATACTATTCATACACGCCTCTATATACACATAAATAATGTGAGAAAATCTTACTATATCTATAGTATAACAATCGATATTGATTAATGTCTATATGCACATTAGCAGTATTTTTGTACACATACGAAGGACTAAGTTGTAGATAGAAAACTGGGCCCCATCAATATACAGCCACTAACAGATAGTTTTCACAAAATAGTAAAAAACGCACCTTAGGCGAACCTAAGGTGCGTTATTTATAACAACAGTCCTAAATCATAAAAGAGAGGGGAAGTAGGACTGTAGTTAATAAGTTAATGGATCCTATTAGCCCAAGATAGCTTTCATGTCAGCTTCTGGAGTTGTAATTGGATGTAATTGGAATTTTTCTACCAAAATGTTCAATACATTGCTGGAGAAGAATTTAGGCAAAGAAGGTCCGATGTAAATGTTACGGATACCCAATGCTAACAATGTTAACAAGATACATACCGCTTTTTGTTCGTACCAGGACAATACCAATGTCAATGGCAAGTCGTTTACATCGCATTCAAATGCACCAGCTAAAGCTACTGCTACTTGAATAGCGGAGTAAGCATCGTTACATTGACCCATATCAAGGATACGAGGAATACCACCGATTTCGCCGATATTCATGTCATTGAAACGGAATTTACCACAAGCCAATGTCAATACTACAGTATCATTTGGAGTTTGTTTAACGAATTCAGTGTAGTAGTTACGGCCAACTTTAGCACCGTCACAACCACCTACCAAGAAGAAGTGTTTAATAGCGCCAGCTTTTACAGCGTCGATTACTTTATCAGCAATACCCAATACTGTGCCATGACCGAAACCAGTAGTTACTTCATGACCACCGTTGATACCAGTGAATTCTTGAGCTTCTTTGTAGCCGCCCAATTCGATAGCACGGTTGATAACTGCGGAGAAGTCTTTAGTACCATCTTCTTTTTCTTCGATATGTGCACAACCATCGAAACCTACCATATCTGTAGTGAAGATATTAGCTTTGTAGTTTTCTTTTGGTGGCATAATGCAGTTTGTAGTGAACAAGAATGCGCCAGGAACATCAACAAATTCCTTTTGTTGGTTTTGCCATGCTGTACCGAAGTTACCTTTCAATTGAGGATGTTTCTTCAATTCAGGATAAGCGTGGCAAGGCAACATTTCACCATGAGTATAGATATTTACACCTTTACCATCAGTTTGATCCAATAATTGTTTCAAGTCATGAAGGTCATGACCAGTTACAACGATGAAAGGACCTGGTTCTACAGTCAAAGGAACTGTAGTTGGTACAGGTGTACCATATGTTTCAGTATTAGCTTTATCAAGAACAGCCATACATTTCAAGTTAATTTGACCAAATTCCATCAAAAGATCAAGCCATTCTTCAGCGCTGTGATCTTTAGCGAATTCTACCATGCCTTTAACGAACCAAGCGTCAACATCAGCATCGTGGAAGCCAAGGCGAGCAGCATGCCATGCGTACGCAGCCATACCACGCATACCTAACAATAATGTGGAGCGAAGGGATACGATGTCTTCTTCACCTTTCCACAATTGTTCCCAATCAAAGTTTTGTTGAGCGCTATCCACTTTTGCATGGTAAGCATTTACTTCGTCAATGAATTCTTGAACGCGGTCTTCAGAGAAGTTTACGTTTGTTACACACATGAACAAACCGCGCATAATATAATCGATACCTTCTTTAGTATGACCCTTTACGTCTAAAGCACGAGCCAAGCCAACTAAGGCAGCAGTTAATTCGTCTTGTAAGTTAGCAACTGGTGCAGTTTTACCACATACACCTTGTACAGTACAGCCACCTGGTGCTGCAGATTGTTCGCATTGATAACAGAACATGCTCATTTGAAAATCCTCCTTTGCGAGACTTCCTCGCAGTCAAGCTAGATAATATAAAACCTATACATTACACTGATGTTTTATCAGTTGTCTGATTGATTACATTTGAAAGTATAACGTAAAGATGATACAATTTCTGTAGCTTGAGCAACAAATAAAAAACTTTTTCAAAATTTTTACCTGGCTCCCCTTTCGGAACAGGTAGGTCATTTGACCTTATACTATTATTATACAATAATCAATTTAATTTACTATAGACTTCGTCACATCGGAGGCGACCATGAAGCAAATACTTTCAAATGACATTATCAACCAATATCTACCTACCCTAATTAAATGCCCTTTATTTAATAAGTTGGGCGAACCTGAACTACGCAGCTATTTACATAATGCAAAGGTTATTGTTCATAGCTATAAGAAAAATGACTTCATCGCCCTCTCTGGGGATCCTATGGAAGGCATCGGTGTTATTCTCGAAGGTAGCGCTTTACTGACTCGAGAAAATGTAATGGGCCAACGCGTTATTATGGCGAATCTTGAACAATCTGATATTTTTGGTGAAGCATTGCTATTTAGTAAGCAACCATTATGGCCTGCTACTATTAAGGCTACGAAGGCTACAAAAATTATGTTCATTCCGCTCGAAACATTTATTGATACATTGCCAGATTGCCAACAATGCCAAACTAAAATCTTATCTAACCTATTAGAGGACTTATCTGAAAAAGCTATTCTCCTTACAAGAAAGGTTCATTATCTTACCTTGAAAGGTATGCGCGAGAAGATTTTCGCGTACTTAACAGACATTTATAAACGTCAGCAGTCTACAACAATCCATTTGCCACATAACCGTGAGCAAATGGCAGAAGTACTCAATGTATCTCGCACAGCACTTAGCCGCGAACTCGGGCGCCTAAGAGATGAAGGCATTATCGATATTACAGGTCGCACGGTAACGTTAAAAGATATTGAAGGAATTGAAGAATTTGGTTTTAATAGTTTCTAACATGTAACCAAATCGTCGTTTCTAATAAATAATACAATTATTCTTTCTAACATATAATCAAACGAAAAAGGTCTCCCTAGATCATCTAGGGAGACCTTTTATAGTTTAATTATTTTCTTTGGTTATTAGAACCAATGAGATAAATCGAATTCTTCACCAATAGTTGCTTTCACATGAGCACGGCCTAAGTAAAGGCCAAGCAATGTTAAGCTGATTTTAGACATCGGCGTATGATCAAATACATCCGCTAAATCTAGTAGAACTGGAGAAATATCATCCATAATATCACGTGCTTCTTGACCTCTGAAAGCAGTCGGTTTACTCTTCATAAGCGCAATGAGATCACGTTGAACCATAGAATCAGAAATACGAGTTTGTCTAAAGAAACGAGGTGCTAAAGACTCGTCAACTAACGCCAATTTATAAAGATTGGAATTCAAGCTACGCACCACATAACGTGGATCAACGCCATGACCATCAGTAGCACGGAAGAGTTCCTCCTTCGAGAAGCCACGATAGTTGAACACAAATGGATAGGAATTGGATAACACTTGAGCTAATGTAATTGGTTCGCGTTCCTCTTGCGTACAGCGTAAGTAGTCTAGCTGACGATAGAAAGAGTTATTTTGAGGCAAATCAGAAATGAATGGCTCAATATATTTTTCTACATAATGTTGGAAGTGAATCAATCCATAGTTATTAGAGTTTCTAGAGTATTGTAACAATAATGTCAATGCCATAACTTGGAAATGACCTAGCGTTAAATGTGGCAATACGCGTAACGCATCAAAGGCTACAAGGTACGGTGTACTAGACTTAGGTGATTGTACTACATCTAGGAATGCACCTAACGCAGCGGATTTCATCCACTCTGTATTCGTAGCAGCATACGCCTTTTGCATACTCATTAATGCTTCTTGAATAACAATATTGTCTAAAAGTGCGTTGACTTCAGCTAACTTTGTAATATTAAGAGCTGCTAACGCATCTCTTGTAATAGATTCCACATAATGTTGTGTATCACCATGTAATACACCAAAAGCATGAACAAATGGTGCAATCGCTAACTCAACACATTTGTCTTCATGTGCCGCTTTAGCCCATTGCCCTGTAGGTACCTCTTCTTCAACCATACTAGCTGCCGCTAATTGTGCCTCTATTTCAGAAGCGTCAAACAAGCGCGTTTCATCCAATACAGATGGACCTTCTGCTGTTTGTACCTCATCGGCACCACCAATCATTTGCGTAACATCTATATTCTCAGCTTCATCAGCTTCTAAGGCTTCTACAGATTCGCCCATAGCAATCGTATCTTCTACGGAATTAGCACGATTACGAATTTCATCTGTTACTGCATCGAGAACAATGGTCTTATCCATCAATGGAGTAGCATTATGCTCAACATTTTGAAGTCTATCAGCTGAAACAGCGGACATTACAATAGTTTCATCCATACCAGATATTTTTGGAGTAGATACTGCCTCCTCTTGGGAAACAGATTCTTGTTGAATCGATTCGCCAGAAACAGTGGAATCTTGAACAGGTTCCTGTTCTTCCAAGATTGGTTTACCAGACTCTGACTGAGTTGACACTGCATGATGACCTAAGGCCAAGGAATATCCTGTTCTGGAGTCTTCCACATGTAATTGATTGCCATCTCGTCGATTATAGGATGTATCTTCATGATTCACCATAGATTCAGAAGTTTCGGAATCCTTATTGTCCTCCATAATGGAGGCCGTATATACATTGGTTCCACCTTCATGTGTAACCGTTACATCACCTACCTTGGATTCATTAACGGACCTTTCTTTATGATGTTCACTTTCAGGCTTAGTAACAGATCTATCACGATGCTCATGTTTCGGTTGGCTTTCACCATCATTACGATTAAAAACAGCGTAACAAATAGCAAAAAATCCGAGCGCCACAACGGCTAATACAAAATACGGTATTACGTTTGACATACTAACCCCCTACATCAACGCTTCATTATATGCAGCACGTTCACCACCAATGCTCTTAGGTCGAACACGACAAGCAGTTACATGGGCCCCACCAATTTCTTTAATACTGAGTCGCACTGGTACGGTAACATGTTTCATGTGCATGCCTATAAAAGTATCCCCAATATCGATACCAGCATCAGCTTTAATAAATTCAACCATTACTGGATCTTCAAAACGTTCATAAGCAGTCACAGCCATAGCTCCACCTGCATGACGTTGAGGCACTACATTAACCTCTTCCTCCCATGTTACCGCGCTACGTTCCATAACAAGCGCACGGTTAATATGTTCACAGCATTGAACAGCCAAATTAAGACCTTTAGCTTTAACAGCTTTATATATTTCATCAAATAGGATCTGAGCCACATCAATGTGGGAATCAGTGCCAATTTTCTTACCCATAACTTCGCTAGTGGAACAACCCACCACGAATAATTGACCTTCTCGAACCTTTGCCAAATCCAGCAATTCAGCCATCGCTGTACGCACTGACTGACGAATAGTTTCTACAGAAGTCATGATATCGCCTCACTCACTTTGAATGTATAAATCTATATGTATATTATCACAAAATGGACAGAATCGGTAGACTTTACTCTACTAAGCAAAAGTGAATCTAACATAATAATATATAAACTATAAAAGTAATTTCATATATCACTATCATACTAATAAACAATGTAATAATCATTAAATATATACATGTACAGTGATAATTATTGAACATCTATAGATAAGATAAAAAAGAGGCTTGCATTAGATAAGATAAAAAAGAGGCTTGCATTAGATAAGATAAAAAAGAGGCTTGCATTAGCAAGCCTCTTTCAATCACTCAGCGGTGATATTAGATTTTTCTGTAAGGTTTTTGGCCTTGTTCGTAGAAGTTGTTACCTTCAGTATCGCCAACTACGATGCAAGGGAAATCTTCAACTGTCAATTCAGCCAAAGCTTCTGGACCAAGTTCACCATAAGCAAGTACTTCGTATTTTTTGATGGATTTTGCAATCAATGCTGCAGCGCCACCAACTGCTGCGAAGTATGTGCAACCATTTTTCTTCATGGATTCAACTA
>OATV01000350.1_pt1 | contig 15586 bp, 12 predicted proteins | sample 1476081 | NCBI WGS metagenome assembly OATV01 (sample SAMEA2579990, study PRJEB22360) | human gut metagenome | biome: human gut; feature: human-associated habitat; material: faeces | place: Denmark | collected 2008/2010
TATCCCCGTGATGGACGCTGAAAGACACGGGGTGCGCCCGTGGCTGGCCGATCCTGGCATCGAGATTCCCGCGAGGGCGTCGGAGGTTCACGGGATTTCGACCGCGTATGCGCGCGAGCATGGCCGCCCAATCGTCGAAGTGCTTGACGAGGTTGCCTCTGCGCTGGTCGATCACTGGTCGAACGGCTTCCCGGTTGTTGCGTTTAATGGTTCGTATGACGTGAGTTTGCTTGATGCTGAGCTGCGGCGTCATGGTGCGGGCTCGCTCGCGGAACGGTTAGGGGGCGAACCCGCGCCGTTGCTGGATCCGCTCGTGCTGGATCGGGCGCTCAATCGCTATCGAAGGGGCAAACGAACGTTGGCTATTCTCGCACCGGCGTACGGGGTGCCGCTGGATGAAAACGCGCACACTGCGGAAGTTGATGTTGCCATGACCTTAGATCTGTTGGCAGCGATCGCTCGCGCGTATCCGCAGATCACCACCATGAGTGGCGCCGAGGTCCATGCCTTTGAGAAGCGTGCGCACCGTGAATGGGCGATCCATTTTGAAGAATTCCTGCGCTCGAAGGGGCGTGTGGAGCACATCAACACTGAGTGGCCGCTGTAGCCGACGGTTTACTCGCACTGTATTCGACGTTTTCACTGTCCGTCCGTGCTGGCGTGCCGCGGTGCTGTGGCCGGCCAAGTTGCAGTCTTGTCATGTTGGCATGCTGCCGACTTAGTTGTACATGCAGCACTAGTGCCACCTGTCACTAAGCAGATGTGCAGACTCTCTAGTTCTCTAGTCCTCTCCTCCGCTCAGTCGCTGCTTTTCCCTGTTGGCTTGGCATTCTCTTCTCGTGGGTTAGTGTCCGTGGGTTTTTTCGGCGTGGTCGGTGAGGACTTGGTGGGGTTTGGTTAACAGGAATGGGGCGCTGGTTTCTCTTGTGCTTGTAATGCTAGGGATTGTGTGCGTGGTGTTGGTGAATGGGTTGGTTAGTGTGACGTCCCACGTGGTGGTGAGTGTGACGGTTTGGTGGGGTGATTCGTTTTGCCATGAGTGTGTGTGCACCATGTTGGGGTAGGGGTTTCCTGGGGTGGTGGTGACCAGTGGTGGGGTGTGGTCGTTGAAGTCGAATGTGTAGGTGGAGGCGTGAAGGGTGAGGGTGACGGTGTGGTTGAAGACGGTGAGGGTGTGGGTTTGGGTGGGTGTGGCGGCGTAGATGTTGGAGGGCACTTCGGTGAAGGCGTGTTGGTGTGGTTGGATGGTCAGGCCTGCGCCGCGTAGGGTGATGGTGTTTAGGGCTGTGCGTGCGATGGTGTCGGTTGACGGAGTGGCGGGCTGGTCTGGTTCTTTTCCTTCAGGTTTTTCTGTTGGTGGTGGGGTGCATTTGTCTGCTGGTGTGGCGCCGGCTGTGCCGGTGCCGATCTTGCAGCGCACCTGCCAGCCCGGTACACGAAACCCACCAACCGGCCCCTCAACAACCTCAACCACACCACCAGCAGACCCAGCCAGCCAATACTGGAACCAGCAGCCTAGTGCGCGCGGCGCGTCGTGATCGTCGTGTCATGTGCACCACACTACGGAACAGCACTGCTGCCCGTACAGCCCCAATTCATAATTGTGGACCAAACTCCTCCTGCACCCACCTGTCGATCTGGAAGCCTCTCACTGGATTCATCACGGCTCTACCTCCCGATAGGTAACTCCTGACCAGTGCAAACGCCTCGCCCATGTAAGCGGTTAGCAGCAGAACCCTCTTCAGATCGACAGACGGGGAAAGAGGGGAGGACAAGCATGCGGGAACAAGAATTCCCACAATGTGGGAAGACGCTGTATGCGCACGCGCACCCCCACACGAAACCCTTCAGCCCGCAAGAAAGCGCAAGCTTGAGCCATCCCCGCAAAGCACGAGCCCTGTCTCCCCTCGGCAATCACGGGAGCGACGATCACATGAGACCCCGGGCACGTTCCCCCAGGTTCGAACTCGACACACACCCACAGCCCAAAGGACCCGCACTGACCCCACTGGCCAAGCATTCCCACAGGTCACAAGCCCACCCACCCAACCACACGCACCGCCCACAGCCTCACAACGAACCTACCGCCACGCCAAATCGAACCTCGGGGACGAAAAGAAAAAGGGGATGCGCATGAGATATCCGGCCGTGCAGGTATTGTTCGGCCCGCGCCTTTCCCGTGCAGGTATTGTCGCGCCTGCGTCCTTCCCGCGCCAGTCTTGCTCGGCCTGTGTCTATCCCGTGCCGGCCTTTTCCGGCCTGCAACGCGCCGGTCTAACCCGACCTTTATATTTCTCCCGCGCGTGCCTTACTCGTGGTCGTCGGTGAAAAGGATCAGCGCAATGAACACAAGCGGCTCATCACCGGTGTTCTCGATGCCATGTCGATGATGATCAGGCACAACAGTCAGATCGCCGGCCGCGACCTCAAACGTCTCATCATCAACCGCATACGTCCCGCGCCCAGCCAGAATGTAGTAGAACTCGGACTCACCCTGATGGTCATGCACTCCGATCGACTCACCCGGCTGCAGCGTGATCTCGGAGAACATCCGGCCACGCCCAAACATCTCCTCAGGCTTCAAAATGTGAGTCAGGTGCACCGTGCCTGCGCCGTCCCGCATGTGTTCGCGCGCCTCGCGCTGCATATCAGCATTACGTCGAAGAACGAAGGTGTCGTGCGTGGTCATCATGAGCTCCTTTGGCTGATCTCTACGCGGAAAAACGCCTCTCATAGGACGTTATACCGAGCTTACAGCCGCCCGCCCTTCTACGACCAGATATCAGCCAGCGCTGCCCATGAGCACGTACGATATAGACAAGCGAGAGCCACCCTCGTCGCTCATCTCATGACGAATGGACGAGGGTGGCCCAGGCACTGTCGCGTCGGTGCGCGGACAGGCACCCCTTCACGCGCGCAACGCAGCACGGTACGCAATAGCTGCGTCGGTGCGCGACCAGGTAAAACTACTTGCCGGCTCCGTGATAGTTCGGCGCCTCAGTGGTCATTTCCACGTCGTGCGGGTGAGATTCACGCAGGCCGGCGGAGGTGATACGCACGAAACGTCCGTTCTGCTTCAAGTCGTCCAACGTATGAGCACCCAGGTAGAACATGGTTTGGTGCAGGCCACCGATCAGCTGGTAGACGACCGCGGCGAGCGAACCGGTGTACGGCACCTGTCCCTCAATGCCTTCGGGCACAATCTGATCATCAGATGTCACATCGGCCTGGAAGTAGCGGTCCTTCGAGTAGGAACGTTTGCCGCGCGAACTCATTGCTCCAAGAGAGCCCATGCCGCGGTAACGCTTGTACTGCTTACCGTTTGTGAAGACCAGCTCACCGGGCGACTCCTCGCAACCGGCAAGCAGGGAACCGAGCATGACCGTGTCAGCTCCCGCTACCAGCGCCTTACCGATATCGCCTGAGTACTGAAGACCGCCATCGGCAATGAGCGGAACTCCAGCTGGGCGGCAGGCCTGTGCAGCGAGGTGGATCGCGGTGACCTGAGGAACGCCCACGCCTGCCACCACACGGGTAGTGCAGATCGAACCGGGGCCTACGCCCACCTTGACAGCGTCCACACCTGCGTCAATCAGAGCCTGAGCTCCTTCGGTGGTCGCAACGTTTCCGCCGATCACATCCACGCCGTCGAAACGAGAGTCTGACTTGATACGGCGCACCATCTCAAGTTCGAGTTCGGCTCCACCGTTGGCGGTGTCGACAACCAGCACATCAACACCGGCTTCAGCCAGAGCCACGGCGCGATCCCACGCGTCGCCCCAGAAACCAATCGCAGCGCCCACAACCAGCCGGCCACGATCGTCCTTCGTCGCATTCGGGTACTGCTCGGTCTTGACGAAGTCTTTCACCGTGATCAAGCCGGTCAGGTGGCCTTCGTCGTCAACGAGCGGAAGCTTCTCGATTCGATGATCAGCCAGCAGCTGCTTGGCGTCCTCACGCGAGATTCCAACCTTGCCGGTGATGAGGCGCTCACGCGGTGTCATGCAGTCGCGTACTGTCAACGTCGACCACTGATCCATCGGCACAAAACGCAGGTCACGGTTGGTGATAATGCCGACCACAACATTGTCGTCATCCACAACCGGCAGACCGGACACGCGGTAATGGCCGCACTTCTTGTCGAGCTCGTCAATCGTGGCGTCGGGCCCCACTGTCACGGGGTCTTCCACCATGCCCGATTCCGAGCGCTTGACTTGCCGCACTTGCGAGACTTGATCCTCGATCGTCAGGTTGCGATGCAGGATGCCGATGCCGCCTTGCCGAGCCATCGCGATCGCCATGCGCGCTTCGGTGACGGTATCCATCGCGGCCGAGATCAACGGAATATGGAGGGAGATCCTCTTCGTGAGCTGCGCTCGGGTTGTCACAGAGGATGGGACAACATTTGTCAGTTCGGGAAGAAGCAGGACATCGTCGTATGTAAGACCAACGAGTTCGAACGGGTTATGTGCGTTAAAGTCTGCCATATCCAAAGTGTAGGCAAATCGGGACGACGAATCGCCCTCGATGACAATGAAAATGGTCACGGATCAGCGCGGGTGTGTGCGGGTCAGCCGGGGCTGCTCTGTGCACACGTCGCAGCTCCCCGGGATCAGCTCGGGCGTGCGCAGAGCAGGCGCACAGGTACGAGGGTGGCCGGTCGCGCCGCCAGGTCAGCAGCACAGACGAGGGAGCCGTTGCGCGTCTCCACCGCAGAACAATCAGCGATCCAGCGGTGCGAGCAACCCATCCTTGATAGCCGAAGCGAACGTCGGTGTGAGAGGCAGACGCGCAAAAATCAGCATCTGAGCCACGTGATATGCATCCGGCTTCCCGGGCCATGTGCGTGTTCCGGGAGCATTGTCCGGTGTCAGCTCGTGATACCAGCGGCCGGGAGCTTCTCGCAGGTATTCATCCACGTACGCCACCCACTGCGCATACAGTTCCTGAAGGCTGCGCGTGGTAATCGTCGGAGCCGACTCATCGCGCAGGTCACCCTCACCTCGTAAATCATTTTCACTGCGCGCACCACCCTTGTCGTTACCAGCATGCGACTTGCCGGCTGGATGCTCGGACAAGAAGGGGGCAATCGCGACAGCAGCGGAAATCGCTTCGCACATCACCCAGTGCATGCGCTCACGCACAACCGGCGTACCCTCGAAATCGGTGGTGTAGACGAAGCCGGGAGCGCCGTCTACGTCCCATCCATCAGCCACGGCGCGCTCAAACAGGCGTACTGCTCCCTCGGTCATCCACGCGATGTCGTCGCCTGGTTCGCCCTCCTGCGCCAGTGCAGCATGCGCCTGGACAAACAGGCGAGCCCACTCTAGGCCGTGACCAGGCGTCACGCCAAAGGGCCGGAAGGGGTGGGCCGGCTCATCACGGTTGTAATCCGGGATAATGCGCCAGTTCGCTGAGAAGTGCTCCGGGATTCGCCACTCGTGCTGGGATGCCTGGTCGTAGACGAAGCGGATGATTCCGCGTGCGCGGTCAAGCCACTTGCGATCCCCTGTCGCATCCCAAGCAGACAGGAAGCACTCGGTGGTATGCATATTGGCGTTGATGCCGCGGTAGTCCTCTTTTCGAGTGAACGCCAGGTCCCACGATTCGCATACGCGGCCAAATTCCGGTTCCCACCAGTAACGCTCTTCGACCCGCAGCGCCTCATCCAAAAGTTCGTTAGCCTGCGGGATCCCCGCTGCCAGCGCGGAGGTTGCCGCCAAAACGACGAAAGCGTGCGCATAAGCTTCTTTCTTGTCGAGGGCAACTTCGTGTGTGTCAGGCGTGATCGCTGAGTACCAGCCGCCGTGCTCATCATCGTGCAGGGGGCCAAGCAACGACGCGACACCGTGCTCGACAAATTCGCGCGCACTGTCATCACCTTTGAGCGCGGCCATGGCGAACACGTGTGTCATCCGGCACGTGATCCACAGTTCAATCGGCCGGGTCGGGTCAACAACTCCGTCCGCATCCAGATAGCCGAATCCGCCATCTACGCGGCTCGCGCGTGCAAAGTCGACAATCGCGTCAAATTCTTCATCGAAACCGACCATGAGATCGGTGTTGGACCAGGGCATTTCCATTGCGGTTCTTCTTCGAGTCGGGTGCGGTTGACTATCGGTTATGACGATGCGGGCGTTCACCGCCCTCGGCCATAGCTACATGACAGCCTAATACGGTCGGCCGTCGAGCTCATGGCGTGCGGCACAATTCGCGCATCAAAGCCACCGTCTCGTCGACGCATGCGCTCAGTGTGCGCACGCGCTGAATGCGCGCATCAACAATGTGGGGGGCGCGTTCTCCCACCAGCACGATATGCAGATCGTCTATGCGCGTGAGCTGCTCTATTAGCTCCTGCGCCCCTGATCCTTTGCCCATGACGATCACGACAGAGCAGCCCAGTTCGCGCCGATGCCTCTCAAATTGCCGTACGGCGCTGGCTGCGTCCGACAATCCGGTGAGCAAAATAGAGGTTGGCACGCCTCTCCATTGCACATCCACCCCAACCATATGCGCGGCAATGAAGTTCGCAGGATCAGCCATAATGACCAGACGGTGATGGCACCAGGCGCTCTGCGCGTTCATGCCGGCGGATCGGGCGGAGTCATGATCGCGTGCTACAGCATCATTCGCGGCGTCGTGCATGTGAGTCTTCCCATCACGGTCACGTGGGCCGCCCTCGTCACTGTGGCAGACTTTGCCAGCATGCGGAGCGAGGGCTCGTAGCACGCGCAGCACGATCGCTGTCAACATCAGTGAGGATGCGCCGCCGGGGGTTTCGCCGGCCGGGTCGTTACGAAGCGTTTCGGTGACTGGTTCGACGAAGTCAGTGTAGGTGTGGATCAGTCCGTGCGTCGCCACTGACGCTTCGACCAGCCGGGCAACCTCCGCGAAATCATCTCGTTGCACGGCATCAAGGAGCTGGTCAGGGGACGAGGGTGGCGCCGCGGGCGCCGCCGCTGCCAGGTCTCGGGCTGAAAGCTCACGCACCGTTGCCGCTGCGTCAGATGGAGCCACTCCTGAGCGGACCAGCTCGACCATTCGGGTCAGCCGCATGATGTCATCTGCAAAATAGCGACGGTGAGCACCTGCGCGTCGGCGTGGGCCCATTCCGTAGCGGCGTTCCCATGTTCGTACCGTCGACGGGGAGATTCCCAGACGTTCGGCAACAGCTGTCACGGTGAGCGGGACGGGGCCTATTTCGGGTGGCTGGCTCGTTGACAGTGGCAGTGTGGGTGTTGCCAGTGGGGCGTGTGAGAAGTCAAATTCGCCACCGTTCGAGACGCTCACAGTCCCTCCTTTGGTTCTCGAGGCGCTCAGCGCACTTCGCCTCGGCCCTCAGCTCTGATTCTCGCCCCTTCCTCACCTTCCTGCCACCGGAAACTTATTCACTACTTACTCACTTTCTATTCAACGAATGGCTACGAATAGGCGCGGGCCCCTCGGATCGTTCAGCTCTTAGCGTGAACAGCTGGAAATTCGCATGGAGTTTTCCAGACGGTCTTGAATAAGAGCTGCACAAAAATATAGTCTTAACTCGTGGCGATAACGGGAACAGCTCAAGATCCGAACACTTCGCTCGGACCCGACGCTATTGCCTTTCATCAAAGCCGCATCAGCGGACTCAGAAACACTCTTCCGTTTCCCCTGAGAACCTATGCGCTAAAAGTCAGTGAGGAGCTCTAATGACCGATGTGTCACGCCTACCAGGCCCAATGATGGACGTGTGGGAATGGCAGTACGACGGTGCGTGCCGAGACATGGACACCGAGATGTTCTTCCATCCCGAAGGTGAGCGTGGTGCTGCCAGGCGGCGTCGCGCAGCAAACGCGAAAGCAGTGTGCGCTACCTGTCCCGTCATCGAGCAGTGCCGACAGCACGCACTTGCTTCTCAGGAACCCTATGGTATTTGGGGTGGCATGACCGAAGAGGAACGTCGCGAGATCGTCCAGCGTAAACGTCGCCGCGTGTCCTGATCAGGTCGCTGGCATGCCGGTCTCTTGGAGGAAATCGGCTGCCTATCTCCTAGATAAGGTCGGTGCCTACCTGAAAGTCCCGCTTAGACACACGCCTTACAGGTCAATCTGATACATGCTTTAAAACAGTGGTGGGGTCCTGCAGCTCAGCTGCAGAACCCCACCACTTACTTGTCAGTTGGCTCAGTGCTCGACAATTGCCAGCACGTCACGAGCAGACAGGATCTGGTATTCCTCACCGTCGTACTTGACCTCGGTGCCACCATAGCGGCTGTAGATAACCGAGTCGCCAACCTTCACGTCCATCGGAACACGGTTGCCGTTGTCGTCAATGCGGCCCGGACCCACGGCGATCACTTCGCCTTCCTGCGGCTTTTCCTTGGCGGTGTCAGGAATAACCAGACCGGAAGCGGTGGTACGTTCCGCTTCGAGCTGACGGATCACGATACGATCCTCGAGCGGCTTAATGGAGATCGACACTTCGTTGACTCCCTTTCTCATTCGAACAGGTTCATGGTCGCCTCCTCACGCCTGCCGTCGCGGGGGCCAGGGTCTGGAGACATTCATTGTTGCGTGAAGCTGGATAGGGATCCGAACTTCACGTATGCATCTATTTTAAAGCTCAGTTGGCACTCTGACAATCCGAGTGCCAAAATACCGTGTCCCATGGCCTAGCGCGTGGCCTGGGGCGCGCAGATCTCAGTGGATTGCCTCCACACCGACCAGCTCTTGCCATCCCTCCTCCCCCTGTTCCCCAGGTTCGAACTCGGCACTGTTTCATCGGCACAACAGGCACACGGCTTAACAAATCCGCTGGTCAGAGACTTGTCACGAAGCAGCGTCCCCCTCGTAGATCACCGAAATCGAACCTCGGGACTTAAGGGGGACGTCGGGCCACAGGGTGTGTCGTTGAGATCGAACCTCGGGATCGGGCGTCGGGGATGAAGAGCTGAGGGTATTCGCGAGTGCGCTACACCCAACCTAATACGGCATAAGTTGGCACGTCAGAGCCCAGGAAGACACGTATCTCGTCGCATTTGCCAGTGAAACTTACTCCTCAGCGCGCATTCGCACAGGCAACAACGTCTCGCGCTCCAGCATTGGTGAGCCACGCCAGTGAGGGCGGCACTCGTTCTGCCCTTTATACATGTCAGGATAGGAGCGTGGTTTATTCGGATGCATCGCAAGTTTTCGGCGAGTTGATCAGCGGGGACGGCAAGAAACTCCTCTCCGAGATCACAGGTTTCCTGCCTGAAGGCCTCACCGTGCGCACCGCTCAGCCGCACCTCAACACGCTCAATGCCAAGCTTCGATCCCGAGGATACGCGCCGGATCTGATCGCAGCGGCACTGACTTTGACGAGCCTACGAATCCAGGGCAAAGCGAAATTCGGTGAAGCAGCAGCCGATATGTTTTTTACTCGTGACGGGCTCGAACAGGCCACGCGCGGTGTCATTGCCGAACGCCACGCGGCGGCATTTGTACAGGCAGGGGCGCATGCAGTGGCGGACCTTGGGTGCGGGATCGGTTCGGATTCGCGAGCCTTCGCCCAAGCGGGATTAGGAGTTGAAGCCGTCGAACTGGACGCAACGACCGCAGCCATGGCCACCGCCAATCTCTCGAGTTACCCCACTGCACGCGTGCGGGTTGCTGACGTGACGGCGCTCGATATCGACACACTGCGCACAGACGGCGTGGATGCTCTCTTCGTTGACCCCTCCAGGAGGACCGGCGCTGCACGCGGTTCGCAACGCATTTACGATCCGGAACAGTGGTCTCCGCCCTTGTCACAGGCGATTTCCTGGGCCAAGACAATCGGTCGTGTCGCCATCAAGGTTGCTCCGGGAATCGAGCATGCCACGCTGCCGCCAACCTGGCATGCGCAGTGGACCAGCGTCGACGGGGAACTAGTCGAAGCACTGCTCTACTCCCCCGCGATGGGGCTGCCAGCGGGCCGCTCCGCTTGTGTCATGCGGAGCGCTGCTTCCGGCACAGTGTTTTCGACGCTGATTGACGAGGGAGCCCGCGGAAACTGCGCTGCACGCGTTGCGCAGGCACCTGTCGGTGTCCTTGGCTCGATGCTCACTGAGCCCGATCCTGCAGTGATCCGGTCCGGAGGAATCGCCACGTTGGCCGAGCAATTCGGTGCACACCTCATTTCCGGTTCGATTGCTTACCTCACCGCAGACTCGCTACCCGCTGCCGAATGGTGGACACGGTTTGAGGTGTGCTCGGTGGTTCCTCTGCGAATGAAAGCCATCAAGAAGGCGCTTCGCGAATTCGACCCCAGCTCGGTTGAAATCAAGAAGCGCGGTGCTTCAATCGATACCGGAGCAATGCAGCGCGCTTTAGCCTCGGCGCTTTCTTCCGACTCGGATGGCGGTGAGATGACCGTTTTCGCAACACGGCTTGGCGACACTCACCGTGCAATCCTCACCCGTCGACTCGATCATGCAGGAAACCGCACTTCTCATTAGGTTCTGACCGCGTCATTCCTCTAGGCTCTGACCGCGTCATTGCTCACCTGACGCCTGGGGCGTCCACCTCGTTTCACTGTCTCGTATAGCCGAGACCGTTGCTCCACAGCGGCCCATACTTTGCCGATTACATGGTCGGGGTGGAAGAGATCCGACCAGGTCACACGCACGACGATCCACCCTCGTTTTTCGAGGATGTGCTGGCGCCGCATTTGCTGAGCATAGGAATCTGATACTTCAAAGCGGTTGTCTCCGTACTTGGCATAGCCGTCGAACTCAATGGCGACTTTGGCTTTTTCGAGTGCCACGTCAATGTAGAAGCATCCGCCGAGTCGATCGGCAGGTGAGCGTACTTGGGTGGTCAGACCCGTACAGCCGCCAGATTTCAACACCCACATAAGGGCCGCTTCACCAGTTGATTCGCATCCGGCATCACTATGCCTGCATATCCACTCGGCCCAGCGTCTGCGGCGAAACCCTTTCGGAAGCTGTCGAAGCGCTCGTAGCCACGTCTCACGCACACGGCCTTCCTGCTTGCGCGAACGGTGCTCGACGCTCCGCTTGAACCCCGACGTCCGATTCAGCGCACCGCACATCATCGCGAATGCGCACGGCAGAGGCGCCGTGAGAGCTGCCGTCAGGGCTGTTGCGTTCACCGATGTGCACCGCAAAATCACGCACCGAGGCGAGCGACGGTGGCCACTTGGCAGCGCACGCCCCATCTGAAGGTCCAGCTGACGCGGTCTTTCGCTCATGAAGGACCGCGAGGAGTGCCGTCGGATCCGCGCCATTTTCACATGGACCGTCTGCCGCTGCGAACCTTCGCGTGCCAGCGACGCTGTCACCGATTCGCCACTGCGCTGCTCCCACCAGTAGATCACCCCTCCCTGGGTCCTGCACGATTCCAATCGAATCGTTCGCATGGTCGGAACAGCTTTTCCAGGTCGTGTGGGCACCAGCAGATGGACATCGCCGCTGAGTTCATATGTATACAAGCCGTGCACCAGTGCAGCCGATTCTCCAATCACGACTGCATCTCGGTAGGTCATGGCTGCTGCAATGATCCGCGACAGCTCAATGATTCGCCGTATTTTCCACGGCTCTGCAATGCCATCGAAAACGGCGGTCGACAGGTAAATTCCGCGCACGATCTGAATCAGTAAGCGCCCAGTTTCTGCCGCTACCTGCTTCGGGCGCTGCCGTCTCGACGTCTTGGCCATGTACCGTGCAACCCACCGCAGCGTTGGTGGACCGTGGCCGCCGTTGACTGACTCCATCGAGCCCTTCCTTTCACATTCGCGCATTCTGAGGCCGCCGCGTTGCCCGCTCCCCCCTCGTCGATTGAGCCAGTATGCGAGAGTACGGGCACGGATGCTCAGCGGTCGCAAGCATCTGTGGAATCCGGCCATCGACGAGGCAGACCTGTGGACAAGCGGGCGCACTGCCGTCTTTCAACTGCCACTCCTGCCCTACTGACCTCTTCACTTCATCCCCGAGGTTCGAATTCGATGCAGTTATTCACGCATTCTCAGGTATTTCCGGACGAAACCGCAGGTCACAGCCATCCACCCTCTTCATTCACCTCGAAAATCCCGTCGAATTCGAACCTCGGGGATGGGGAGGAAGGTGGCGCAAGAAGAAACAAGCGTAGTATCAACGGATCGAGGAGTCGCCGAACGCGAGCAGTCCCTGCCTGAATGCAATTGCCGCAACCGCGCCAAGCAGCCAGCTGCTCAACATCGACCCCACCCACGCGCCCGATCGCGATTGACGAAATTCGCCGAGTTGTCGTGCGCGCAGCCTTTCAGACTGGGACAATGATCCAGTTACTAATTCGCATGAGCGCGAGCACAACAGCCGGTGCGCACGGACATCCCTTCAACCAAAACCAGCCGGCCCAGCAACCACCCGCCCACGCGTTTCATCCACCGAAAGGCCGAGAACATGCACCTCACGTTCTCCTCGTCCGAACGATCCACCATTGGCGTTGAATGGGAACTCCAGCTCATTGACAAGGATTCCAACGATCTGCGCCAGGCTGCCAACGCCATTCTGGACGCACCCGAAGCTCAGGTCGACGGCAAACTTCACCCCCACATTCAACGCGAGATGCTGCTCAACACCATCGAGATCACATCCGGAGCCCGGCACACGGTCGGTGAATGCATGCGCGACATCACCGAGACGATCGAGCTTCTCCGACCGGTCACGGACCGCCTGCGCATCGAACTCGGCAGCGCCGGAACCCACCCGTTCGCCTCTCCAGCTTTCCAGCGCGTCACTGACTCAGAGCGCTACGCAGAGCTGGTTGAACGCACACAGTACTGGGGTCGTCAGATGCTCCTGTACGGCATCCACGTCCACGTCGGCGTCGAGTCGCGAGACAAAGTGCTCCCGCTTCAATCAGCCCTCGCCTCGCGCCTGGGACATATGCAGTCACTCGCAGCATCCTCGCCCTTCTGGTCAGGACGCGACACCGGGTACGCCTCAAACCGCGCGATGGTTTTCCAGCAACTTCCCACGGCCGGCATCCCTCAACAGTTCGAACAGTGGGACCAGCTGGAAAAGTACGCCGCAGACATGATTCGCACCGGCATCATCGATGGTTTTGATGAGGTGCGCTGGGACGTGCGCCCCTCCCCCAAGCTCGGCACCGTGGAGAACCGCGTCTTCGATGCCGCCACCAACGCGACGGAGGTCGCAGCCCTTGCAGCACTGACACACTGCCTGGTCGAATGGTATTCACGCAAACTCGACGCCGGGGAGCAGATCGAGCCTATGCCGGAGTGGTTTGTCGCTGAGAACAAGTGGCGTTCAGCGCGTTACGGGATGGAAGCGATCCTCATTTTGGATGCGCATGGCAACGAAGAATTGGTCACCGACACGGTCGTTCGCATGCTGAACGATCTGGAGCCTGTGGCGAAAGACCTCAAATGCGCTGACGAGTTGGCAAGTATTGAGAAGATCCTCAAACTCGGAGCGTCCTACCAGCGTCAACGCATCGTCGCTGAGAATGCACGGCACAACTCTCGCGAAGCGGTCACCGAGCTGCTGCTCGCCGAGATGCGTGCCGGCCGCCCGCTTAACCCGCTCGAGTTCCTCAACACCCGCTCCAAGGGTGCTCCGAGCACGGACCGAGACTCCAAGAAGTAGTGTTTTTCGCCTCTCGGCGTGCTGCTGTCAGCATTGCCGAGGGCGACCTTCTGCCTCGCATCACCGGTTAGGTGAACAACATTCGTACTCGGAGACCACTGCCATGTCGGCGTTTGTCGGCGCCATCCACGTCTGAGTCAACGGCATCGCAGAATCCGGTGAAAAGTCCCAGTCCGATGGCGCCGCACCACCGGCAACGAGACGAGCTCCCAGTGCCGCGATCTGCGCCCCGTTGTCAGTGCAAAAACGCATGGGAGGCATACGCACAGTCAGCCCCGCGCCCTCGGCGCGCTCCTGGATCAGCTGGCGAAGCCGCGAGTTGGCTGAGAAACCTCCGCCGATCACAATGGTGTCGCACCCCGTATCGAGGCATGCCCTCACCGTTTTGGCGGTCAGCGAGTCATTGACCGCTTCGGAAAAGCCGGCACAGATATCTTCTGCCCGAAGCTCAGCGCCGCGAGCCTTCTCTCCCTCGACGTATCGGGCGACTGCGGTCTTCAACCCTGAGAAACTGAAATCGTAGCGGTAACGGTCCTTGTCTTTAACGGCGTGGAGGCCTCGTGGAAAACGAATGGCGTCGCGGTCTCCTTGCTGAGACAGGCGATCCACGTGCGGCCCTCCAGGGTAGGGCAGCCCGAGCAGACGGCCAACCTTGTCAAAAGCCTCACCTGCAGCGTCGTCCAGTGTGCCTCCGAGTTCACGCACGCCATCGACCCAGTTCTCGACGAGCAGGATGTTGGAGTGTCCGCCCGAGACAACAAGACCGATAAAGCGCTCCGGCAGAGGACCTTCAGCCAGCCCGTCTACCGCCATATGCCCGATGACATGGTTGACTCCGTACAGTGGCTTATCGAGTGCCAATGCCAGCGATTTTGCCGCGCAGATTCCCACTGTCAGAGATCCAACCAGTCCTGGACCTGCACTGACGGCAATGGCATCTACATCGGATAGCGAGGCGCCTCCCTCGTGCAATGCACTGTCGAGGGTCGGAATGAAAGATTCCAGGTGTGCGCGTGACGCAATTTCGGGGATGATTCCGCCGTACCGAGCGTATTCGTCCATCGATGTGGCGGTGCGGTCGATCAGCAGCTCAGTTCCGCGTACCAGTGCCACACCGGTTTCGTCGCATGTCGATTCGATTCCAAGAATGAGGGGTTCAGATTCGCCAGTCACAGACGCGATTGTAGCCCCTGCGCGCCCTGATGACGATTTTGCACACCTCAACAGCGACGAGGGTGGCCGACGAAGCTCTATTTGTCGGTGATGAAAGTGTCAATGAGCAGCCTCGTATCCGCGTATCGGTCCTCATCCGTGGCTGATCCGTAGACGAAAAGAAGATACTCGTCGGAACTATCTGCTCGATAGGCGGTGACGATGTTGAACAGGTCCGGGATTGAGCCGGTTTTGACTCCGTACACATGCGGATCGTACTGCGGCTTGTCGGGGTCCAGGAAGTAGTTCGTGTTTTTCCATTGATACTCGCCCGTGGAGGTCTGAACTGACGCTGCGGGCATTGCGACAATATCGCGGAACCACTGTTTGGTCATGAGTGCGGTCACCACGCGCGAAACGTCCCGCACAGTCGATCGGTCAACGGTGTTCAGACCTGAGGGCTCGGAGATGTGCGTATCGTTGTAGCCGTGGTCCGCTAGGAATTGCGCCAGCCCCTCGACGTAGGCAGCGAGGGCGTCCTGTGGCGCAGCCTTTTCATTATTGAGCAGGTCGCGGCCGGTTCCCACGGCTATTGCATATGCCGCGTCATTGCCTGAGGGCAGCAGCAACCCCGTGAGCAGTTCGCGCAACGTGTACTTCCCCGGCACGATTCCAGCGAGTGAGGAGTTGTCGGGCGGCATCAAAAGTGTTTCCTCATCGACACTGAGAACATCGTCGAGGGAGAGCCTACTCACGGCGTATTCAACGGTGAAGAGCTTCTGAGTACTGGCAGCACTGACGGCGCGATCAATCTGTTCGGCCGCGATC
>OATV01000368.1_pt1 | contig 15007 bp, 10 predicted proteins | sample 1476081 | NCBI WGS metagenome assembly OATV01 (sample SAMEA2579990, study PRJEB22360) | human gut metagenome | biome: human gut; feature: human-associated habitat; material: faeces | place: Denmark | collected 2008/2010
ACTCTTAGCTCGATGACCGACATCCTGCGCACCCGCTTCGACGGCGTGTATGACGGCGTCCATGTCCTGCCGTTCTTCACTCCGTTCGATGGTGCGGACGCTGGCTTCGACCCGATCGACCACACCAAGGTCGACCCGCGCCTCGGATCGTGGGACGACGTCGCTGAACTTTCCAAGACCCACGGCATCATGGTCGATGCCATCGTCAACCACATGAGCTGGGAATCCGCCCAATTCCAAGACGTGCTGAAGAACGGCGAGCACTCCGAGTATTACCCGATGTTCCTGACCATGAGTTCCGTTTTCCCGAACGGCGCCACCGAAGAGGATCTCGCCGGCATCTACCGCCCGCGCCCGGGCCTGCCGTTCACCCACTACAAGTTCGCCGGCAAGACCCGTCTGGTATGGGTCAGCTTCACCCCACAGCAGGTGGACATCGACACTGACTCCGCCAAGGGCTGGGAGTACCTGATGTCCATCTTTGATCAGATGGCAGCCAGCCATGTGCGCTACATCCGTCTCGACGCCGTGGGCTACGGCGCCAAGGAGGCCGGCACCAGCTGCTTCATGACCCCCAAGACCTTTAAGCTCATCTCACGCCTACGCGAGGAAGGCGTCAAGCGAGGCCTCGAAATTCTCATTGAGGTGCATAGCTACTACAAGAAGCAGGTTGAAATCGCCTCCAAGGTGGACCGCGTCTACGACTTCGCCCTGCCTCCGCTGCTCCTGCACTCGCTGTTCACCGGTCACGTGGAACCCGTGGTCCACTGGACCGAAATCCGCCCGAACAACGCCGTCACCGTGCTCGATACGCACGACGGCATCGGCGTGATCGACATCGGCTCCGATCAGCTCGACCGCAGCCTCAAGGGCCTCGTGCCCGACGAGGACGTCGATAATCTGGTCAACACCATCCACGCCAACACCCACGGCGAATCCCAGGCCGCCACCGGTGCCGCCGCCAGCAACCTCGACCTCTATCAGGTCAACAGCACGTACTACTCCGCGCTCGGCTGCAACGACCAGCACTATCTGGCCGCCCGCGCGGTCCAGTTCTTCCTGCCCGGAGTGCCGCAGGTCTACTACGTGGGCGCGCTCGCCGGTCGCAACGACATGGAACTGCTGCGCAAGACCAACAACGGCCGTGACATCAATCGCCATTACTACTCCACCGCCGAAATCGACGAAAACCTCGAGCGCCCGGTGGTGAAGGCCCTGAACGCCCTGGCCAAGTTCCGCAACGAACTGCCTGCATTCAATGGCGAGTTCAGCTACGAAGCCGACGGCGACACATCCATCACCTTCCGCTGGATCGCTGCCGACGGCAAGACCAAGGCCGCCCTCATCTTCGAGCCCGGCCGCGGACTCGGCACGGATAACACCACTCCGGTCGCCAGCCTCGCCTGGACCGATGCCGCCGGTGACCACGAGACTGATGATCTGCTGAGCAACCCGCCGATTGCCGATATCGACTAACCGTTGGCCCATAAACGCCACTCCGCTGTGCGCGCTCCAAGTAGTGCGTCCGGCGTAAGCTGGGTCCATGGAAAACAAACCGCCCGCAGTGCACTGAAGCTAGTGCGCTCGGGCGGTTTTGCATGTGACGGGGTTGCGGGTCATGCTCAGCCGGAGCTGGCCGGTACCTCCCGCCGGTGATGAGAGCAAAGAAAGAGCAGCAACATGTTGGAACCGTACGTGCGCCCGGGTATTGACGACCGCCCGGATCTCGACAAGGCATTGAGTCCCGAAGACAAGGATGCCGTGGCCCGACTGGCCATCAAAGATCGTCGGCGTCCTCCCGAGGCATCCGCCGATCAGCCCGAGGCCCAGGCCGTGCGTCTGGCGGCCGCCGGTTCGTCGGCTGGGGGCGGCCGCGTGTTCGGCGGCGCCTGCCGCTGCCGCGGCCAGCGTGGATGCCCCTGCGCCTGATCTGTCGTCTGCATATCTCGATATGCGCGATCCGATGGTCGCCGCCAATGGTCAGCGACCCACCGCTGTTCAGATTTCCCGTCTTAATTGGGGCTTTTTCGTGGCTTCGATTCTGGTCGGCGCGCCTTGGGCGGCGTTGAACACCATCGCCATGCCCAACGCCGTGGCGCGTTTGTTCGACTACGACACCGCTTCTGCCATATCGGTCACCATCAATCCGTCCACCGGCCGTCCGCTGCCCGTCGCCACTGACTTGGTGGTGCCTCTGGCCGTGCTGGTGGTCGTTGGCGTGGTGGCCTCCATGTTCGCGATGCCCTTGGTCTCCGCGCTGTCCGACCGCACACGTATTCCTCTGGGCCGCCGTACCCCGTGGATGGTGGCGGGTGGCGTGCTGTGCGCGCTGATCACGCTGGTTCTGGGGCAGAACACAGGCCTCGTAGTGCTGTGTTTCTTCTGGGCGCTCATGCAGTTTGCCTATGCGATGATTTCCGTGCCGTTGGCCAGCGCCATCAGCGAACGGGTTCCGGACAAATTCCGTCCGCGCATTGAGCGCTGGCACGGTATCGGCGTGATGCTTGGCCAAGCGCTTGGTGTATGCATGGGTGCGCTCGGCGTGATGTTCGACTCCTTCACGCCGTTTGCCTACACCGCCGTGCTGTTTGCGGTTTCCGGCATCCTGACCGTGATCGTGCTGCCCAAGGAGCCTTCCAGCCAGGAGCAGCCACATCAACGATTCGAGTCGAGCCAGGTGTTTGACCAGCTGCGTCCGCCGGCACATGCGCCTGCATTCGCCCGTGTGTTCGCCGCTCGCGTGTGCATGATGACGGGCGTTGGACTGACCGGGGTCTTTCTGTGGTATCTCGTGCGCTTTTGGGTGTATGGCAAGGCTGTGGTGTTCACTTCCGCGCCATTGACCATTCCCGCGGGCCTCCTCATCGCCGGCATGGCCGCGGCAACGCTCATCGGTGCTGCGCTCGCGTCCTGGGCCGCTGGGCCGATCTCCGAGAAGATCGAGGAACGGAACATCGCCACCACTGCAGTGGTGGCGGCATCCTGCCTGCTGTATGCCATCGGCGTGGCGGTGGCATGGGGGCTCGGCGTCTGGTCCACCGGCACGGCACGCGAAAACGGCATGCTGCTCTTCGCGCTGATCTCCGGATTCGCCTTCGGCGTCTACGATGCGTTAGGCCTTGAACTGGTAATGAATGCCCTACCCGACCCGCGCAACGCCGGTCATGATCTTGGCATCTATGCACTGGCCAATTCGGTCGGACTGGCGCTCGCCGCCATTATCGGAGCCGTGCTGGTCAGCGCATTTGCGAGCAGCTTCGGCTACTACCTGCTGTTCCCCTCCGCCATCGTCATGGTGTTCCTCGCCGGAATCATCACGCTCTCTTCCAAGGCAGAGTAACAGCGCGATAAACCGGTTCGAGTACACTGGTCGTCAGTAATCCAGCTAGTACTCACGGGGGAGCAAACCATGGTCGGTATGCGCGACGTAGCCAAAACGGCAGGAGTGTCGCTCAGCACCGTTTCGCTGGTGGTCAATAACACCGGCTATGTCTCGGACGATATGCGCGCCAAAGTCGAGGCCGCGATGCGCCAGCTCAACTATATTCCCAACGAGCTGGCCCGCAATCTGTACCGCAATCGCACCAACACCATCGGTGTGATTATGCCGACTATCGCCCACCCGTTCTTCGCCACGCTCACTGCGCATCTGCAGCGTGAGTTCGCCGCGCGCGACCTCAAAACCCTATTGTGTTCCATCGCTGATGCAGACAAAGGCGAGGGTGAATATGTCGACATGCTGCAGCGGCACATGATGGACGGCATCGTCATGGCGGCCCACACCGAGCATCCGGGCGGCTACTGGACATCCATTCATCGTCCGATTGTTGCTTTTGATCGCACGTTGGGCGAGGGTGTTCCGGCCGTTCGATCCAATCATGAACAGGGCGGCCGGCTGATTGCCCGTCAGCTCATCGATTCCGGAGCGCGTCATGTGGTGCTCGTCGGTGGTCCGCGCTCCCAGTTCGCGGAAGCCACCACGTTCCCCACGATTCGCTATCATCTCACCGTTGAACGGATGCTGGCTGATGCCGGCATTGCCTGCGATTACGTGGAAGCCGGCATTGTGGCCGATATTTGCGCACACGAGGCCACCGCCCGTGCCATCTTTGAGAGATATTCCGATGTCGATGCCATCGTCGGATCGGATCTGGTGGCATCCGTGGCGTTGCAGGAGGCGCTGCGCCGAGGAATTTCAGTTCCCCGCGATCTGCAGATCATCGCCTACGACGGCACCTTCATGGCCGAGACCGCCGGCATGCGCCTGACCGCGGTGCGGCAGGATTTCCCCGCCGTCGCCGCCGCCCTCGCCTCCCGCATGGACTCCCAAATCGCCGCCGATAACGGAACCACGAGTGCCGCTGCAGCTGAGGGCGGGAATGCAGTTGCGGCCAATGGCGGCCAGTCTACTTCCGAAGACATCATCTCCGTAACCCTCATCCCCGGAGAGACTACCCGGTAGCTGTATCGTGGCTTTTTCCCCCCATCCTCCCGATGAGAGGAGCTGTCTCACCACGACGGAAGCCGTGACGTTCTCCATCGTGGCTTCCTCTCCGAGGGGGAGCTGTCGCCGTAGGCGACTGAGGGGAGTTCGGCAGAACTACTTGGTAACCGATTTGCGGTGCAATCTTGTCAGTATTTGGCGGGTTAACTTCGCTGGGGAAGCGGCCGGCGAAGCCAAACTGCCAGTTACTGGTGGTTTTGCTCCGCTGGTGCGTTGTTAGCGGTGCTTTTTTACCAGCTCTTGGCGGGATAGCTCCGTTGAGGAGCTGTCAGCGGTGCAAAACTTCCAGTTATTGGTAGTCTGGCCTCATTGAGTATTAGTAAGCGGTGTAGAGCTGCCAGCTACTGGTGGTTTTGCCCCGCTGAGGGGTTGTGGATGGTGCGGAGCCCCCATGTACTGGTGGTTTTGCCCCGCTGAGGAGCTGTCAGTGGCACGAAGTTTCCAGTTACTGGTGGTTTTGCGTCGTTGAGGGGTGCTGAGCAACGCTTTTATGCCAATTGCTGGCGATTTTGCGCCGCACAGGGCATACATGCCGTCCACAATGTGAACCCTTGCTGGATTGGTGAGATGACCGAACCTATGTTTACATTCCAGTTCGGGTCGAACGGCCCGAGAAGATACCGAAAGGAGGCCACGCGATGACTGGATTCAATGCTTCTGCGTCTGTATCCGCACGAATTATTAGCCCGTCTTCGCTGGCGGACTAATTCGGCACTGATGCTTGAAGCCCCGTCAACGAAGGCAGGGCCAATCAAGCTGACACAATCGGCACGGCCCTGCATGATGCGGGGCTTTTTTTGTTGCGCTCACAAGGCTTACGGCAAAATCCCGCAGACGGAAACGGTAGCGACGGTACTCGGTAACAACAGCAACAGAACAGCAAACCTCCCGCAGGTGTCAATCACCTGCCGATGAGAGTGAACAGAGAACACACAGGAGTTACCAATGACTGCAGCAGTCGAAGAGACTGGCCTGGGACAGGCGGCCAGTAAGGCCACTGCCATGGTTCGCGATTCGGTCAAGACCGTGATCGCTGCATCGATGGTTGGAACCGCCATCGAATTCTACGATTTCTACGCCTACGGCACTGCCGCGGCAAACTACTTCCCGCACATCTTCTTCTCCGACAAGGCCAACCCGACCGTCGCCCTGCTGATGAGCTTGCTGACCTTCGCCATCGCCTTCATTGCCCGCCCATTGGGCTCGCTGGTGTTCGGTCACTTCGGTGACCGTATGGGCCGCAAGACTACGCTGGTCGTCAGCCTCATGACCATGGGTGTCGGCACGTTCCTCATCGGCTGCCTGCCCACCTATGACCAGGTCGGCGTCGCAGCAGTCGCCATCCTCTGCCTGCTGCGCTTCATCCAGGGCATCGGCCTGGGCGGCGAATGGTCCGGTGCGGCACTGGTCGCCACCGAGAACGCGCCTGAAGACAAGCGCGCGCTGTACGGCTCCTTCCCGGAGCTTGGCGCACCGATCGGCTTCTTCCTGTCCAACGGCACCTATTTCGTGCTCGAGTCCTTCAATGACCAGAGCGCGATGCTGGCTTGGGGCTGGCGCGTGCCATTCCTGCTGTCCGCCATCCTCGTGATTGTCGGCCTCGTGGTCCGCGTTCATATGGAGGAGACCCCGATCTTCCGTATGGCCCAGGAGCAGAAGAAGGTCGTCAAGTCCCCGCTGACCGAGGTTTTCCGCAAGTCCTGGCGTCAGGTGCTGCAGGCCACCTTCCTCGTGGCCGTGACCTACACGCTGTTCTACACGCTCGCCACTTGGTCCCTTGCTTGGGGCACCAAGGACACCGCGAACGGCGGCGGCAATCTCGGCTTCAACAATCAGGAATACCTGCTCATGCTCATGATCTCCATCTGCGTGTTCGCCCTGTTCATCGTGCTGTCCTGCCTGTACGCGGACAAGCTCGGCCGTCGTCGCGTGCTGACCTTCTCCTCCTGCGCACTCGTGGTGTTCGCCGTGCTGTTCCCGTTCCTGCTGGACGGACAGGTCGTCGGCCAGCGCAACTTCTTCGCTAACATGGTGTTCCTGTGCGTCGGCTTCGCCCTGATGGGTATCGCCTTCGGCCCGATCGGCGCCTTCCTGCCTGAGCTGTTCGATGCCAACGTGCGCTACTCCGGCTCCGGCATCGGCTACAACCTGGCCGCCATCGTCGGCGCGGCCTTCGTGCCGACCATCGCCACCTGGCTCGCCCACAACTGGGGTGTCCACTCCGTGGGCCTCTACCTCGCTGTGATGGCCGTGTGCTGCTTGGTCTCCGTGCTCACCTGCAAGGAGACCAAGGACGTTGACTTTACTAAGTAAAGTCAACGGCTGGTTTCCTACCCCTCACTCAGCTATCGCTTCGTTCGGGCGTCGCCTACAGACAGCCTAGTGGGCTGTTCGTAGGCGAAGGTGAGCCGAGAGGCGAGCAGACAGGCCGCGGACGGTAGTCCGTCCATAATTGCGGCCGAGCTGTTGCGGAGTGACTGAGGGGAGTTCATCCCCCCCCCATAACTGAATATCGCCAAGTTCACAACGTGAAAAATCTCAATTCCACGAAGTGAACCCCTGCGAGGCTTTTCCGGTGCAACAGGACTAAACCTGCATATCGGAAAAGCCCACAAGGAAAGCCACAACAGAATATCGCTCAGCGAAACCCCGCAGAGCACAAGAAAATTTCAACCCCATAAATAAACAAATAAAAGGAGCGCCAAAAATGGCAGCAACTATCTGGTACGAGAAGGACGCCGATCTGTCCGTGTTCGATGGCAAGAAGGTGGCCATCCTGGGCTACGGTTCTCAGGGTCATGCCCACGCGCTGAACCTGCGTGACTCCGGTGTCGACGTGGTTGTCGGCCTGCGTCCGTCCTCCAAGTCCGTCGAGTTCGCCAAGGAGCAGGGCCTTGAGGTCAAGCCGGTTGGCGAGGCTGTCGCTGAGGCTGACGTTGTTATGATCCTTCTGCCTGACCAGTACCAGGCCAAGGTCTACGAGGAAGAAGTTGAGCCGAACCTGAAGCCGGGCGCTGCTCTGGCCTTCGCTCACGGCTTCAACATCCACTACGGCTACATCAAGCCGTCTGAGGATCACCCGGTCTTCATGGTCGCTCCGAAGGGCCCGGGCCACATCGTTCGTCGTGAGTACGCCGCTGGTCGTGGCGTTCCGGTCGTCGTCGCTGTTGAGCAGGACCCGGACGGCAAGACCTGGCCGCTGTGCCTGGCTTACGCCAAGGCTCTGGGCGCTCTGCGTGCAGGTGCCATCAAGACCACCTTCACTGAGGAGACCGAGACTGATCTGTTCGGTGAGCAGGACGTCCTCATGGGCGGCATCAACCACCTGTGCGACCTCGGCTTCGACGTGCTGACCGAGGCTGGCTACCAGCCGGAGATCGCCTACTTCGAGGTCTTCCACGAGCTGAAGATGCTGGTCGACCTGGCTAACGAGGGTGGCCTGAACAAGGCTCGTTGGTCCTGCTCTGACACCGCTCAGTACGGCGACTACACCTCCACCGTCATCACCGACGAGACCAAGAAGCGCATGCAGTACCAGCTCAAGCGCATTCAGGACGGCTCCTTCGCCAAGGAGTTCATGGACGACCAGGCTGCTGGCGCCCCGAAGTTCAAGAAGCTGCAGGAAGAGTTCTCTCACCCGCACCTTGAGACTGTTGGCCCGAAGCTGCGCGCTATGTTCTCCTGGAACAACGCCGAGGCCAAGGACAAGGATGAGGCTGAGTCCTTCAACGGCAAGATCGCTCGTACCCAGGTTCAGTGAGATTCTTTCACTAGGCTCGTAACGAGAGATAACAAAAGCGCTGCCCGCTTCACGCGGACGGCGCTTTTTGTGTTGTATGGGTGGTGTCTGGCTTTGTTTGTTGCCCCCTGTTGTTGTCCCCGGTGTGCGGTTGATTCGGACGGATGGCGCAGGATGGGTGTCGATTCGGACGTTTTCAAGCCGGATTTCGTCCGAATCGACTGCCATGGGAGATATATGGGTTGTGGCCTTACAATGGATGAACGGTGGGATCGGCGACAGGAGGAGACGTGGCAAACGGGCAGAAGGCAACTATTCGTGACGTGGCTAAGAGGGCCGGCGTGGCTGTTTCGACGGCTTCGCGTGCGTTGAGTCATGGCTCGGCTTCAAAAGCGACCCGTGAGAAGGTCTTTCGTGCCGCAGGGGAGTTGAATTTTGTACCGAATCCAGCAGCACGTCAGTTGATGAGTGGGCGAAGCAATATTGTCGCCATAGCCATTCCTGAACATACGGATTTCATCTTCAGGGATATGTTCGTCGCGGGGATTCTTGGTGAGCTTTCGAGGGCATTCAGCGAGCGTCGTATGTTACCGTTCCTTGCGTTGACCGAACTGCAGGACACGGAATCCCTGGAACGTCTGCTACGTGATTCCAGCGCAGACGGAGTGGTGGTGCTGAGCTTCCACTATTCACGACAATTGGCACAGGTCTTTCATGATTTCGATAAGCCCACGGTATTCATAGGCCGCCCGTTTCCTCGTATGAGATATCCGTATGTGGACGTCGATAATGAGGGGGCGGCGTACTGTGCTGCGGAATTGTTGGTTGAGAGAGGCCGCAGAAATATAGGCATCATTGCCGGGCCGGACGATATGATGGCACCGAAGCAGCGCACTATGGGGTGTGTGAACGGTCTTGCTGACCAGGGGATGAAGCCGTTGGCAGTGATCTCGGGAGAATATACTGCGGAGCACGGTTTTGAGGCATGCGAAAGGATTCTCGAGCAGTATCCCGAAGTGGATGGTGTTTTTGCGCAGTCCGATCAGATCGCAGTGGGTGTGTTGCAGGCGCTGGCCAAGCATGGAAGGCAAGTGCCCAATGATGTATCGGTGATTGGGTTCGATGATTTCCCGGTTGCGACGATGACGAATCCGAAACTGACCACTTTTGCCCAGCCGTTGCACGATATGGCTCAGGTGATTGCCGAAATGCTGTGTTGGCGGTTGGAGCACGGGGAATGGAACACTGTGGCACAAGTATTGCCTGCGTCACTAATCAAACGTGATAGCGTCTGATGGTATTGCCCGAATCAGCGGTTGTATTTTTTGAAATCCATGCCTGAATGCTAATCCGGCATGGATTTGTTGTTTTTCGTAGGGTGTGCTATCTTAGAACTGTTTTTGGAAACGGTTCCAAAAATAAAGGGAAGTGATGAGGCTTTCCGAATCGAGCGCAGTGATGCGGAAGGAGATAAAATGAAGAGGTCAAAGGAGATGTTTTCAGCTGTGTTAGCTGTTGCTACCGTGGTGAGCCTCGCAGCTTGCGGTACTGCTAATAATAGTGGAAACGCTACCACTAAAGATGGAAAAACGATTATCAAGATTCAAACCTTTAATAATTTTGGCTATGGTAAGCCCACCAATGAGCGCCCAAGTGCTGACTTGTGGAGCAAGTACGAAAAGCTGCATCCGAACATCAAAATCGAAGAGACTATCGCCTCGGGTTCCGATGAGGCGCGTTCGGCTTTCAACACGGCCATCTCTTCCGGTTCTGACGCCTACGACATCTATGCTGCCGACATTGCCTGGATGCCATCAGTGCTTGCGATCTCTGATTCCTTCATGGATCTGAGCAGCTACCTCAAAAAGAACGATTGGCTTGACTGGAAGGTCGAAGGCGGCAAGGCCAATGGCAAGATAATTGGCGCAGGTAACGATATCGGTCCGACTGCCGTGTGCTACCGTTCCGATTTGTTCCAGAAGGCTGGTCTACCCACCGATCGTACCGAAGTCGCCAAGATGCTCGGTGGAGATTCTGCGACCTGGGATCAGTACTTCAAGGTAGGCCGTGAATATACCCAGAAGACTGGCTTGCCGTGGTATGACGCCATGGGCGGGCTATGGGGCACCATGAAATCCCAAATGAAGGAATCCTACGTCAAGAAGGACGGCACCATCGTTGCCACCACTGACAAAATGAAGAAGAACTTCGAAACGCTGACTGCCACCACCGATATGTCCGCCCATCTGACTCAGTGGAGCGATGATTGGAACGCGCAATTCAAGTCTGATAAGGGCTTTGCCACCATCATGTGTCCCGCATGGCTGGTCAACAACATCAAAGGCAATGCAGGCTCCGATTTCAAGGGATGGGACATCGCTGATGTCACTCCTGGTGGCGGTTCCAACCAAGGTGGTTCCTGGCTTGTAGTGCCGGAGAGCTCCAAGGTAAAGGAGGAGGCCGCCAAACTGGTGGCATGGCTTACCGCCCCTGAGCAGCAGGTAGCTACCTTCAAGGCCGCTTCGAACTATCCAAGCTCGCCGACTGCAATGGCCAATGATACCGTTTCAAACAAAGTGGATACCTTCCTCAACAATGCTCCGACCGGCAAGATCTTCGCAGACCGAGCGAAGGCTGTGAAGGTTGTTCCATATATGGGTGCCCAGTATTTCGATATCGATTCGAAGTTCGGCAACGCATTGGATCGTGTGGATGTCAATAAGGAGCAGACACCGTCCCAGGCGTGGAAGCAATACGTCGACGACGTGAAGTCCCTGTCCTGATCGACTGGCGCATCGGGGAGGATGCGTCGCTGGGTGTACATCCTCCCCGATGAGAGATTTATTTGGAAGGAAAACAATATGACGGCACGGCAAAGTCACGGCCAAGCCAAGTCGAAACAAGACTGGCATAGCCGGTTGGAGATGTTCGAATGGAAAGCGTCTCCATACCTTTACATCGCTCCATTCTTCATCCTCTTCCTCATAGTTGGGCTGTTTCCGCTGCTTTACACCATGTGGATCGCGACTAGGCAGTTCAACACGCTCACCGGCGATGCTGGATTCGCGGTGTGCGGTTCCACTTGCGGCACCACGAATGCTTCTTGGTTCGGCAACTTCATGTGGGTGCTGCATCAGCCGACCTTCTACGTGGCATTGCGCAACTCAGTCTCTATCTTCCTGCTGAGCTCCGTACCGCAGATCATCATCGCGCTATGGCTCGCATGGGTTCTTGACGCAAATCTCAAAGCTAAGACGTTCTGGCGTATGGGCGTGTTGCTGCCGTACATCGTCGCGCCTTCCGCTGCGGGCATTATCTTTTCGCAGGTTTTCTCCGACAAAATGGGTGCCATCAATGTACTGCTACAGCAAATCGGCATGCAGCCGATCATGTGGCACGGCAACACATTCTGGTCGCATGTCGCCATCGCGACCATTGTTAACTGGCGCTATATCGGTTACAACACGCTGATTTTGCTTGCCGCTATGCAGGCCATTCCCCGCGATGTGCTTGAAGCGGCCGTCGTGGATGGTGCGGGCAAATGGCGTACGTTCCGTTCTGTCACTCTGCCGATGCTTCGGCCGACGCTAATCTTCGTCATCATCACCTCGACCATTGGTGGTTTGCAGATCTTTGATGAACCTCAGATGTTCCATAACGGTGCTTCCGCCGGTGGCGGTGCGAACAACCAATACCTAACCGTTAGCCTGTACCTGTACAAGCTCGGCTTCGTCAGTGTGACCCCCGGACAGCCGAACCTGGGCAGAGCGGCCGCTGTGGCATGGATCCTCTTCCTGATTGTTGTCGCTATCTCCTTGCTGAATTATGCGCTGACCCAGCGTCTTGCCACGGGCGGGCAATCCAGAGAGTCCAAGGAAGCCGCGCGACTTTCTGCGCAACGGGATGAAGCCGAACGTCAGAAGGCCATCCGCACTGGCGTGAATGGCCGCATGGACGCACAGCAGGTGGCAGAGAGAAAGTGAGGAAATCATGGTTGATTTGACCAATGAATCCGATAAGAGGGAAGTGGGCGTTCCGGCCCTGGAACAGGTCTATGGAAAGAGTGTCGCGCGTGCGGCCAAACGGCAGCGCAATGCGCGTCTCGGCATGACATCCGAAGGACGTAAGCCTGGTTGGGGAAGCTATGCAATTCTTATTGTCACACTGCTGATATTTGTATTCCCGTTGTATTACGCGTTGTCCATCGCATCGCAGAATACGCCAAGCAACCAGTATGGTGTGAGAGCTCTGATTCCGGGCACTGCACTGCTGCATAATCTCAGTCGCGCGCTCGGCGAACTGAAATTCTGGCAGGCTTTAGGCGGAACCGTCACCGTGGCCGTGGTCGTATCCGTATCCACCGTGTTCTTCAGCACGCTTGCCGGCTACTCATTTGCCAAATTGCATTTCCGCGGTCGCAGCGTTCTGCTTACTGCAGTGGTCGCCACTATGACCATTCCGCAGCAGCTCACTGTTGTGCCACTGTATATCATGGCCAACAAGGCCGGATTGTACGGCAATCTGCTCGCCGTGATCATCCCGGGTCTGGTCAGTGCATTCGGCGTGTTCTGGATGACCCAGTACATCACCGACGCCTTGCCTTACGAATTGATTGAGGCGGCGCGAGTGGATGGCTGCAGCATGTTCCGCACCTTCATCTCCGTCGGCGTTCCCGCCGCGCGTCCTGCGGCCTCCATGCTGTTTCTGTTTACGTTCATCGGCCAATGGACGAACTATTTCTGGCCCATGCTGGTGCTCGGCGCAAACAAGAGCTACATGCTCACCACCGCTGCGGCTGCATTGAAGGGCGCGTACTTCACCGATTACACCATCGTGATGTCCGGTGTCATTCTTACTACGGCGCCGTTGCTATTGCTATTCTTCGTGGCAGGCAAGCAATTGGTCGCCGGCATCATGGCCGGTGCGGTGAAGGGCTGATTCTCAGTTCCGATGTTCTGAAATTTCACGCTCTGCTCGGTACACAATGAACCGGTCATGCCGGGCGGAGCGTTTTCACTTTCCATAATTCATGAGGAGCTTGATTATGACATTCGTTTTTCCGAAAAATTTCACATGGGGGGTGGCGACAGCCTCGTACCAGGTCGAAGGTGCCATTCACGAAGACGGGCGCGCGCCATCCATCTGGGATGCTTTCTGTGCGGTTCCCGGTGCTATCGAAGATCATTCCTCCGGCGAGGTGGCCTGCGACGAATACCACCGATACCCAGAAGACATAACGTTGCTTAAAGAACTTGGCGTCAACGCCTATAGGCTTTCCATTGCATGGCCACGAATCGTTCCCTTGGCTGACGGCAAGGTCAATTCCAAGGGCGTGGAGCATTACATCAAGGTATTAGATGCCCTACGCGATGCGGGTATTCGGCCTGTCGTCACGTTATATCACTGGGATTTGCCGCAATACTTGGAAGACCAGGGAGGCTGGGCGAATCGCGATACGGCATTGCGGTACGGCGATTACGTACATGCTTTGGCCGAGGCTTTCGGCGATCGCGTCGATACATGGACTACGTTGAATGAGCCATGGTGCGCGGCATATCTCGGATATGGCAATGGCATCCATGCGCCGGGTGTGCGTGATTACGGCAAGGCGCTGTCGGCGGTGCATCACTTGAATCTTGCCCATGGCTTAGGCGCTTTGGCTGTTCACGACACACTCGGCGAGCGGGCCAAGGTATCCGTCACTTTGAACTTGAGCGCTTGCGTCGCGCAAAGCGACAGTGAGGCGGATCGTATGGCCAAGCATCGTAATGATCTGCTTTCCAATGAGGTGTTTCTCGGTCCGATGCTCGATGGCGCCTATGATCCTGAAATCTTCGACGTTACCACCGACTACACCGATTGGTCGTTCATCCGAGACGATGATCTGAAGACGATTCGCCAGCCTGTTCAATGCTTGGGCATTAACTACTATTCCTCCACTCACGTGAAAGGTGTGACCGATCCTGCGGAGTGCGAGCGGCGTAGAAACGATCACATGCAGGCTGTGCCGGCGCAGGATATCGTTGATGCATTGCCGCCTGAAGGCGAACTGACGGATATGGGGTGGAATCAGGAACCGCGGGTCCTGACCGAAATGCTGGTCGGTCTTGCTAAGCGCTATCCGGGGCTGGACCTGATGGTTACGGAGAATGGTTCTGCGTGGAAGGACGAGGTGACTGAGGATTCCTCTGCTCCGGGTGGAAGGATCATCCATGATCCGAAGCGCGTAGCCTATCTTAATCATCATATTCGTGCAATCGCCGATGCCATCGAGGCCGGAGTTCCGGTGGTCGGTTATTTTGCATGGTCATTGTTGGATAATTTCGAATGGGCCTTCGGATATTCGAAGCGATTCGGCATTATCGGTGTTGACTATGAGACGCAGAAGCGTATCTGGAAAGATTCGGCATACCGGTATCGTCAGATCATCCAGGAAGGAATCTGATGTTTTCATAGGTCGTCGCCCGCGTTATGCGGGCGACGCCGTTGTTGCTTTGCTGAACGCGGCGTTATGAAACTGGATTTTTGCGGTTCCGCAGCTCACTTTGTGGACTGGACACATGCCTAGGCGCGGGCTCAGGTAGGATAGGCCTGCAGTTTGCAGGACAAAATCCATGCATGTTACTACGCGAATTTCATCTGCGAATAGTAGAAACCCGGGCGCCGGCAGGCGTTCACCCCACTACATAAAAAAGGAGTGCCAAGTACCATGGCAGCACAAATCTGGTATGAGAACGACGGCGATCTTTCCGTCCTCGAAGGCA
>OATV01000380.1_pt1 | contig 14629 bp, 18 predicted proteins | sample 1476081 | NCBI WGS metagenome assembly OATV01 (sample SAMEA2579990, study PRJEB22360) | human gut metagenome | biome: human gut; feature: human-associated habitat; material: faeces | place: Denmark | collected 2008/2010
CACCATCCTCACTCGCTAGAGAGGTTTACTACTCTGCTTCATCGCATATATTATACACAATATTGTAGCAATATAGAGGGAAGAATGTCAAACTATTATTTTATACGCGTAAAGCTAGTTTCAGCACAATAAAAAATATTGAGAAACAAACAAAAGAAGTTAAGTAAAAATCATAATGGATCGGACTACCTGTTAAAATATCATCTACTATTCCATATAAGATATTAAGTATAGCTAATACTGCAAATCCATATACTATTAATCGTCGCATTATGTTATTCTCTTTACTTGTCAATTAAATTACATGAATCGTAATCTCTATATTACTTATAAAAACTATATTTAATATAACTCTAATAGATTTATACTCTTAATACTAGCTTTAAGATACCAAAGAAAACTAACCAACAAATAAAAAACGCACCATAAAAATCATAATGAATTTCAGCACCAGTCATATAGTCATAAGCAATACTATATATTATTGAAATTAAGATAAATAATGCAAATGCATAAAAAAATAATTTTTTCATAATTTTCACCTCAATAGTTCCCAAAGTAGAAAAACTATTCCAATAATACTAAAAGAAACAACTATAATAATAGACAAAGAATTATTTATATCAAAATATATTTTAGATACCCCTTCCAATGTTCCTTTCTTATAACGATAATAAAATATATATTCACCAGCCAAAATAAGAAGTAATGTGCATAATATATTGATTGTTTCAATACCATTAATATGCTCATACATAGAATAAAGATTTAATCCTCCCCATATATTACTAAATAAAAAAACAATACTAAATTTTTTGAGATTATTATGCTGATTTTTAATTAACATATAGTTAGATAGTAGTAAACCAATTAATAAAAGTTCCATGTCTTTTATTTCTTCCATTCATTTTTAATTTCTTAATTAGTAATATTAATAGTTGGTGAAATTGTCTGATTAACTATCAAACCATCAGGAACAGCAAACAAAACTATTTGAGCCATGCTTAAATTATGTTGACTTGCCATGCAAACTCTCAAATAGAGAGTTATTTTCCAACAACTTAGAGCCAACTTGGCCAAAAGTGACTGCAATTCCACCGTATTCAAGACCTTTATAGTATGTCATATAACTTACACTTTTTATTTAAAAGGATTTATAAAGCCAATCATTTTTATCAAATCTCTTAGATTGCTTATTTGTTATTTCATCTATAATCAATCGTTCATCTTCAGAAAAGTCATCAATAGATGAATAAATGCGTAGTCTATCACCGTACACGTTTTTTAAGCGATCAAGACTACTATCATCAATAATATAAGCCCCATCTATATAGGTAAACCCTTTATAATTCGGTAAAATCTTAACACTTCCGTTAGGCAAAGTATTAAGAATTAATATTCCATAATCTCCATAAGTATAAATATAAGGATAATCGGCAGCAAAACCTGTTATATTACGATTTAATCCAAGTTTATGATTTTGATCAACAATAGAGTTTATAAACCACTGATACCTAAAAGAATAACTAATAATACCTAAAATTGATATTGATACTATAAAAGTAAGTACATAAAATAAATATTTTTTGCTCATTTTATAATCTATCTCTAACTGCTCTTCCACTAATCGAAAATGGAATATCATGAAACGTTTAAGACAATGAAAGCAAGTCTAGATATATATCCCATAAATATACTCCATAAATATAAATATTAAAGCGAATACTAATACAGCTAAGATAAATAATGATAAGAAAATACGCATCAAAAACCATCCTCTTATTTCATACTCAGTTAGTGTTCCTGCTTTACTTTTTCGCCATAAATTATAAGCACCTAAAATACATATTCCGAATATAAAAATTACATTAAAGTCCTCAATGAATTTAGGTAAACCAATATATGATTTTATAAAAATACATAAAAGAAAATAGTTTCCTATTAATGCTAAAAGAGTTACTTTCCATGTACCCCAATATTTAAACATAAGATAGTTAAAACTTAAGAGAAAAAATATAGTTGCTATTTGTTTTTCCATTCGTCTGCTTTCTAAGGAGATATTACAACCATAAAATAAAAGTTTAATTTAATAGCATTATTAAATTAATGAAATATAATCCATAAGATAAACATGATTCCAACTATGTATATATAATTTTCATTACGTCCATCTTTATATGTACTAGATTCCTTTTTCTGGATATTTCTAATGAAATCTTTAAAAAAATGAATTACTAGGACTGCACCTAATGGATAAAAATAAGCATATCCAAAATTAAAGAAAATATAGAATATTAAAAAAACAATTCCAGCCACTATACTTACTAAATTTGTAAATTTATATAATTGTGGGTATCGCATATTATTTACCCATTCTTGCTGCTTACGAGTTAAATTCCCTTGTAATACATTTTTATAATACGCACGAAGATCCCAAACCAAAATAAATAATACTACTCCAAAAGTATAATCAAACTTATTTATCATTTAGCAGACTTATCTCCTAACTAGCTTTAAATAACTCTTATATAAAATAACAGTCATGTTAAATCATATTAAAATATAAAATGTTCTATTCAAATAAATTGACAACGCCCTAACTATATAATAACTTTAGTATTTTATAAATAGCTATAATCATAGAAATGCATAATATCCATATAGGAACATTATTTGAATACATCCATATAAAAGTAATAATAGAACCTATAACCCAAAATCCCAAAAATAACCAACCATAAATACTCTTTTTCGCGATAGGTATACCAACTAATTTATTGTGAAATCCTAAAATAAATAATATACATACAGTTAATCTCGAATTATACTGATTTATCCCTCTTCTATATATACGCTTAACAATACGACGACCACGAATTAATGGTGTTAATAACACGCCACCCATAACTAATATAGGGATAATAAACCTATAGTCTACATTCGGTGCAGTCGCCTCAATAGCATTATCTGTTATAGTAATTGCTAAAAAAATTGTTCCAATTATTCTAAACCTTATTAAATTTAATAACTTAATAATTTTTACGCTCATATATGATTATCCAATTTCTTTAATTATAAAAGTCATACTAATGCCCTCATCATACAATCAATCATATTATATTTTTAATATACAGAATATATAAATACACTAATAACCCATGTTTGATTAATAAAAAATTAGATTGAGAACAAAATAGCCATTAAAAATAACAATATAGTAATTAGAGAAAATAAATAATAAGTCCATTTATTATCACTATTTTTAAAAATTAGTGAAAATAGGTATGTACTAAATGATAACAATAAAAACTCAATTAAGTACTTAAATTCTTTATTTATGGTATCTAAGAACTTTAAATCTGTAAAAAGCACAAATAAAAATATACCAAAACTAATCAGTCTATATTTTTCATTTATGTCCTTATTAGATCTTCGGATATATTGAATTACACTATAGGCAAATGCTAAAAACAAGGATATAGTAGCAAAATAATATATTAATTTCATTGATTCTATTACACCTCATTTTTACTTCTTCATCTGTTGTAATATTTTTTTCAAGGCTTACAGCTCAAAAACTAATTTTAATAAAGCAAAAATAATAAGCCAGCATACAAAAGTAAGGCCATAAGATTTATATGCTATCTTATGACCTTTAATATAGTCATATATTATTTTTCCCATAATAGAGAATAATAGAATCAAAAAGATCAAATTAAATACTAGCTGTATCATTTAACCAAACATCAAATTTTGAATTAATACTATTTATATATTTAAAATTGCTTTCAATATACCAAAGAATATTAACCAACTAACAAATCCAGCACCAAAAAAATCATAGTGAATTTCAGCACCGTTCATATAATCATACGCCATTCCATATATAATTGAAGTCAAGGAAAATAATGCAAATGTATAGAAAAAAATTTTTTTTATAGTAACCATTTTAATTTTCACCTAAAAAAAATAAATTTAATAATACTATATTTACTACATACAATGTTATTTCTTTTATCATATAAACCTTCTTTACTTATAGATTTTTAAACCTAATGTAAAGCTAGTAAATCAACATCGTTATAAACTAATGTCAATAAATTATAGTTTTGATCTATTGAAAAGGTTCCTTTAAGACCGCCTGCATCAACAAATGAGTAAGTACTATCATCAATTTTATAGAATTTACTGTCTAAGGGTACAAAATATTTGTCTAATGCTAATCCGACCTTCTCTGCTTCTTCTTCAGAACAACCTAAAACATCTCGTACACGTTTGAAGTATGGCTTGTGAACATTTTCTATTCTGTCTTCTATTATTTTATTAGTTTTTTTATATGTCTTAAATCTATAGATTAGATATAAGACAGCTAGTAGTAAAGCAAGATTCTCGTTCATAATCTCCTATAAAAATATACTAATATATACATTAGTATATAAGAAATAGACTTAAATAAATCATTATAGTTATATAAATAAATTGTAAACCACCTATCAAAGATAATCAATGTATCTTCAATAGGTGGTTTATTTTACTCACCCTTAGCAATACGGTCTAAGAGTTCAATATAGCTTTGTTTATTTAATGCTGGTGTAAAGTTGTCTAATACATCTTTAGCGCCTGCAGCATCATCGTATAGTAAGTCTACGATTGTCATAGCTAATGCTTGTGCTGTTTTAATGTACGCTACATCAGGTACAGAGATTTCATATTCTGCACTGTGCAGTACACCACTAATACAGCCAACCCATGGATGGATAACCGGCATCAAGTGAGATACGTCCCCCATATCTGTACTGGCCGTAATATGTGGACCTTGGTATACATTGGCCTCACCAAAAATAGGATTTGAATTTTCACGTAATAGAGCATTCATACGTTCATCATTACACATCGGTAAATAGCCTGGTAGGTCTTGGATAACACATGTGGCGCCTACTGCATCGCCACCGGCTTTTAATGCTCTGTTAACACGATGATTGCCATCTACAATAGCTTGAATATTAGAGGCACGCACATAACTTTCAACTTGGACATAATCAGGCACACAGTTTACTAATGTACCGCCTTGATTAATGATTGGGTGGAATCTGAAATAATCGCTTTCTTTGAAAGTTTCACGAATGGAGTTAACCCCCATAACGCCCATCAAAGCAGCATTAAGAGCATTGATGCCTTCATGAGGTGCCTGAGCCGCATGAGCTACCTTACCGTGATATTCAATCAGCTTAGATACAAAACCATTAGAGGTACTACCAAGCCCCATTTCACCAGCTGGAGTTTTGGCTGTCTCCACATGCATTTGCATAGCCATATCGATATCGTCAAAAGCACCTTCATAGATGAGCTGTTGCTTGCCACCCATATACTTAAGTTTGCCTTGCTCACGCAATTTATTGCGGTAATCAATCTCAATCATTTCCTCTGCCGGAACAGCAAATAGCACAACATCGCCTGCTAATTCGTCCATCACTGCTTGTAGGCCTATAGCTACGGCAAACATATTAGTAATTTGCACATTATGACCACAGCAATGAGCAGCCCCTGTTAAATCATCGGCACGAGGATGGCGAGGACAGAGAATGGCATCTAATTCCCCCACCATGGCAACCGTATATTTGCTATCACGGCCTTTCATTCTACCTTTTACACCTGTCAGTGCATGACCAGTAGTATAAGAAATGCCAAGTTCATAAAACATATCTTGAACCTTTTTAGAGGTTTTTACCTCTTTAAAACCCAATTCTGGTTCAGCCATAATAGATTCTGCTAGTTCTCGTAAACGCGGTTGTGCATCAACAATAGCTTTACAAACACGTTGTTTTACTTCTTCCTTTGTTATACGGCTCATACTATCTCCTTTATAAAATCGACCGTATAAAATACGGTCGATCATGTCATCATGATGTATAGATATCTTCTAAAATATAAATCTATAATTATATCTTAACATAATTTAGACATCTAACATTATGATTTAGTATTAAATTAAACCTTCTAAATGAAGTACTAATTGGGCTAATGCTGTTGCACAGATGAAAGTACCTGCTGTTACAGCTAATGCAACAGGAATAATGCGCCAAGATAAGCGACGGAATGCACCAAGGTCTTTCCCTAAGGATAAACCTGCATAAGCAAGTACAGGTGTTGTAGTAGCAAGGAATGTAACTTGGCTAGTTTTAGCTATAATCCATTCCTGGCCCGGCATACCTGGTAAGGATGCAACAACACCGACTAAGGAAACCCAGAATACCATAGGTAATTTATTAGCATATGGCAAATTAGAGATCAATGCACCAATTGTAGCAAGGACTGCTAAGATAGCCACGCCAACTAAACTATCGCTAAATAGATGTTTACCATCCATTACGTTACCTACTGCAGTGATGATAGCAGCAATACAAATAACGATGACAAATTGTGTTAATTTTTCGCTTTTACTCATGATTTGCTGCCTCCTCTGCTAAATCCTGTTCACGGGTACGGCCTGTAAAGAAGTTGTATGTTTTTTCCATAACTGGTAAAGAAACAAATAGGCCAAAATATACGCCTAGAACGGTAGTCAACAAGTTTGCAGCCCCAGCAAGAGCCATAATTTGTTGTTCATAATCTGGATATACTGCAATGATTGGAGCTGTAGCTGCCGCCATCATACTAGCACTACCTACGCCAGCACCCATAGCTAATGCCAATGGATGAAACCAACCAGATTGTGCCAACATGCCAGCCAATACGGAGGACCACATAGCACCGATAAGAACGCCACAGATGTACATGCCCATAACACCACGACCCTCAGGAGAGCTAAAGCCAAATTTGTCGATAATAATCGCTACGTTCGGCTCACGGTCTACAGAGTAACAAGCACCTACTGCTTCACGACGCATACCTACTAACAAAGCTACAGGTAAACCAAATACAATAGTACCAAAGAAATGGCCAAGCTCTTGTAATAACAATGCCCAGCCTGCACTTGTAAGAATACCAAGATTTGGACCAATACCTAAACCTACTTTTACCATCAAGATCATAACGGCAATACCGATATAATCTGCGGATTTTTCCATCTGTTTAATAGTAAGAATTTTAAACTTAGGAATAGAAATTAATAAACCTAGAATCAATGTGTACAATAATGGCAACAATACAACAGGACCTAGTTTTTTTATGCCTATAAATTCAGCGACTACAGTTAGTACGAGCGCTAGAAAATGTATTTTGAGATTTCCCAAAAGCTGCATAATGACCTCCTATAAAAACATATAATATAACATTGTTATATTATAAATAATTGTTATTAAAAGTGTCAACTACAGATGCACATATGTCTATTAGTATTATATTTTTTCATACGTGTCTTAAGATACAGAAAATATATACTAGTTATGCTTACTAGAAAATGATATCTCCATTCAACATCTCATAACATATAAAAAAAAGCAGTTTGATTTCTCAAACTGCCTTTTACTATCATTAAATTATGGAATTTAAAAACTTAACACTTTGTAATGGTTTACCAATTTCTTGCTCGCAGTATGCAAATAATAGCTTTTCAAGATCCTTCCAAATTGTTTTAGGAAGTTCTATAGGCGTGTCTTCGCCCCACTGGTAAGCGAGAATTTGAGGTAATCCAGCTTTTACAGAACGCGAAATGCTAAGATTTGTTGTTTCTGTCACTTGTATCCAGAATGGATCAATACCATCTTGATGTGAAAAAGCATTAGCACTAGGCACAATCCCTGCGAGGGATAGTAATTGCCATCCTAGCATTATCGTTCCTAGCTGTACATTGCGGCGCCGTATTTGCTTGGAATAGTTTACAACGGTATCAAACACCTTGCGATCTACATCATACATTGCAAATAGTTCTTGAATGAGCTCACTAGCCACTGCAGCATAAGCAATATTATCTAAATTTACATCTAATGATTCTACCACATAGGAACCATCAATCTGTGTAACATTTACATATTCACCATCAGGTACGACCGTTATATACATGGCACTAAAAGGACGTAAATAGGAACTGTTACGCATGGTCATCATTCGCTTATGTGGTATAGATGCACGAATGAGTCCTAAGCTAGGTGTGATAAAAGTAAATACAGAGTATAGCTTATGTTTTTTTCGACTAATGACGATGGCAGGTGTATTAAAACCACCATTAAGCTTCTTCATGTTCTTCTTCCGTTGTTTCCTCTTCAGGTAAAGGTGTTACTTTAATACGGGATACGCGATAGCCTTGCATTTGTGTTACTTCAAAGGTATATCCCAATGCATCCACAGTATCACCTACGATTGGCGTCCGTTCTAAAAGACCAAATACATAGCCCCCAATTGTATCAGAATCAGAATCGTCGATTTCAATGTCCATCATTTCCTCTACTTCATCTACAAGAACTTTGCCGTCAAACTCAAAGGATCCATCTGCATAAGCAATTTTAGCTGGTAAGTGTGGTTCATGTTCGTCTTGAATATCCCCAACGAGCTCTTCGATAATATCTTCAAGGCCTACGAGACCAACCATACCACCGTATTCATCTACAACAATAGCTTGATAGATACGACGAGTTCTCATGTATTGTAGCAGTGTGGATAACTTCATTACCTCTGGCACAGTTAAGATATCACGTTTTACATTACGCAAATCCTTGCGCGCTTGGTTAGGACGTTCCATGAGGTCCTTAATATGAACTAGACCAATAATATGATCCTTATCCTCCACACATAGAGGGTAACGCGTATGTGCTTTAGAGCGAATAAATTTCATCGCTTCATCGTAACCATCTTCAACGAAAATACAGTCCACATCTTGACGCGGTACCATAACCTCTTTAGCTCTACGATCTACAAAGTTAAATACATTGTCAATCAACTCTGATTCCACTTGGTCTAGTTGACCTTCTTCATGGCTTCGAGAGATCATCATGCGAATCTCTTCTTCAGAGTACACAAGGTCTAGCTCTGTTAAATATTTTGTTTTGTAAAAGCCCAAAATAACAGTGGATATTTTGCTAGCAATCCAAATGAACGGATATACCAAACGACCAGCCGCTACTACGATACGGCTATAGGTATTTACATACTTTGTTGGGAATGATAAGCCCAATGCTTTAGGTACGATTTCACCAAAGATTAAAACAATTAAGCTAATTAATAACAATAAAAGTATATCTAGTATGAAGTGCATCCATGTACTATGTACATTAAATACCGCTACAAGCCGATCTACGATGTTATCAAATACATAAGTGCCTGTACCAGCAAGAGCCAAAATAAAGAATAAAATCAAAAACTGCGTCGTATTTAAAAAATACTCAGGGTTTTGATAGAGTTTTAATAAAAACTCTCTATCCTTCTCTAAAAGGATATCCATATCCTCTACATGCTCTTTACGAAGACGAGCAAAGGAGAACTTTGCGACCACAAAAAAGTTAATTAAAACAATACATAAAAGACCAAACCCTATGGGTAACAGGCCATCTACACTATCCATTATTATTCCTTTCATCTAACTATGGAAATACGTTATCTATATATTATATCAAATTATTTTCGATACCCAAGTTCAGATAACATACCAGATTTATTGCGCCAATCCTTTTTAACCTTAACCCAAAGGTCTAAATACACCTTTGTAGCCAATAGTTTTTGAATATCTGCACGCGCTTCAGCACCAAGTTGTTTTAACAAGGCCCCTTTTTTACCGATGATGATTCCCTTTTGGGAATCTCGTTCACAGTAGATAGTAGCGCGAATATAGGTTGTGCCATCATCACGGGTTTTCATTTCATCTACATCTACAGCGATAGCATGAGGAATTTCGTCACGAGTAGACAATAAGATTTTTTCGCGTACGATATCGGAAATAATTAAACGTTCTGGTTGGTCCGTAATCATATCCTCTGGGAAGTATTGTGGACCTTCCGGTAATGTTTCTTCTAATACATTTAGAACTTCATTTAGGTTCTCTTTATCCTTTGCAGAAATAGGAATAACCCCTGCAAATGGATATGCATCTTGATAAGATACGATAGATTCTAAAAGCTCTTCTTTTTTGAGAGTATCAATCTTGTTAACGACTAAGAATACAGGAACCTTTACACGTTTCAATTGTTCAATAATGAAGTTGTCCCCAGGGCCGCGCTTTTCATTACCTGCTACTACAAATAAAACAGCTTCTGTTTCTTTCAAGGACTCAATGGCAGCGTCTACCATGAATTCACCTAATTTATGTTTTGGCTTATGTACACCTGGCGTATCCATGAAAACAATTTGTTTTGCTTCATCTGTATATACACAGATAATGCGGTTACGCGTTGTTTGAGCCTTATCGGATACGATGGCAATTTTGTCGCCAATAAGGGCATTAATTAAGGTAGATTTACCAACATTAGGGCGTCCTACAACGGCAACAAAGCCAGATTTAAAATGTTCGTTCTTATTCATTGTATGGTGCATCCTCCCGCACATAACCAAGGTTACCTAAGATAAATTCCTCTTCCGTACGCATCTCTTTTTTATCTTCATCGTTCATATGGTCATAGCCTAAAATATGTAAGCAACTGTGAGTCGTTAGATACGCTAATTCCCGTTCGAAGCTATGTCCATATTCGATAGCCTGTTCACGAGTGCGCTCTAAGGAAATAATCATATCCCCAAGTAAGTGATGCTCCTCTTCACTACCTTCATAGTCTTCCCCTTCATTTAGGGCAAAAGACAATACATCGGTAGGTCTATCAATACCACGATACTCCTTATTAAGCTCATGAATCTTAGCATTATCGCAGAGTAAAATACTCATTTCATCTTCTTCAAGACCATATACGCGACTTACTTCATCACAAACTTTACGGATAACGGCCTCAATATTGGAATCCTCTTGAATTCCTTCATCATAGCTAATATGTATATACATGCTTATCCTTTCGCTACATGCTCTTTAGATGCTGCGTTAGTTTCCGCAGTCTCACCAGCTAATTTACGTTCATGATACTGATCGTAAGCTTTTACAATACGACCTACTAAATCATGACGAACAACGTCTTGGTCGCTAAAGTAAACCATATTAATACCAGGTACATGACGCAATACCTTTTCAGCTTCACCAAGACCAGATACAACACGTGGTGGCAAGTCAATTTGTGTCTTGTCACCGTTCACAACCATTTTAGAGTTGTTACCTAACCGGGTTAAGAACATCTTCATCTGCTCAGCCGTCGTATTTTGAGCTTCGTCTAGAATAACAAAGGCATTTTCTAAGGTACGACCACGCATATATGCTAGTGGTGCTACCTCGATAGTACCGCGTTCCATAAAGCGTTGTACTTGCTCAATGCCAAACATTTCATGTAATGCATCATAAAGAGGTCTCAAATATGGATCTACTTTGTCTTGTAATTCACCAGGTAGGAATCCTAACCGTTCACCAGCCTCTACAGCAGGGCGAGTCAAAATAATTTTATCTACATTGCGGTTTTTTAAATAGAATGCAGCTAACGCTACGGCCAAGAATGTTTTACCTGTACCGGCAGGGCCAATGCCAAAGGTAATGGTATTTTTACGAATGCTATCTACATAGTATTTTTGACCTTCCGTTTTAGGCGTAATATTTTTACCGCGCATATTAACGGATAAGGTATCTTCAAACATAGTATGTACAGCATCAGCTTTACCGTTCGCTACAAGTTTTGCCGCAATACGAACTTGGGACTCAGTGATGGTACTGCCTTCACGATATAAAAATACCAGTTCCTCTAACGTGCGATACAAGGCCTCTACTTGTTTTTCATCGCCCTTGATAACCACAGTATCACCGCGTGCCACTACATCTGCAGAGATGACTTCAAGCATCATATGCAAATATCGATTATGTTGACCTAGTATGGATTGTGCTAGGTCATATGTAGGAAATGTAAATACTTGTTCGCTCATACAACCTCCTAATCTATAAACTTACGAACGGCTTTGCCGTTTAAATAATCACATAAATCACCTTGATGGGCATCCAGTTCGTCTAACTTATCATCAATTAAGTCTTGAACTCGCCACCATCCCATAGACCAATTCGTAAATAACGTATTATCTTCAGGTGCTCGGCCTACAAGACGTTGTAATACAATGTCAGGATGCAAGTGACGAACAAAATTCACAACCCGATCAGCATATTCTTCTGCACTGATTAAGGTGAACTGACCTTCTTGGTACCACTTGGCCATAAATGTATTTTTCACAATATATAGAGCATGCAGTTTAACTTGATCTACACCAAGGGCTGACAAAATGCGGGCACCTTCGATTGTATCCTTCATCGTGTCCCATGGAAGATTTACTATCATATGGGTTGTTACATTAAATCCATATCTCTTAATGCGTAGTACAGCATCAATAAACTGTGCTAAATCATGGCCACGATTAATCTTCTCAAGGGTATCATAATTGACCGTTTGCAATCCTAATTCAATATAGATATCCTTTTGAAAGCGATCTCTAATATCAGCCAATATGTCTAAGTATTCATCGGCAATACAATCTGGTCGCGTCGCAATAGCAATACCTACCGCTTCGTCGATGCAGCCTTGCTCCATATAGCTTTTAAAATCATCAAGTCCCAAATAGGTATTGCTAAAGTTTTGATAATAAGGTATGAATTTTTTCGCCTTATATTTAGGACCTATGTGAGCAATGTTTTCCTCTAATTGCATGCGCACTGTCATCCATGCAGGACGATTTTCATAGCCCGCACCGATTTCACCGCAGAAGGTACAGCCTCCTACGCCGGCCGAACCATCTCGATTTGGACACGTAAGCGGTAAGGCAACAGGCAATTTATAAACCTTTTCCCCATATGTTTCTTTATAATATTTAGATACCATGCGGTATCGTTTTGGTCTCGTTGTATCGGTCATAACACTCCTATTTAACTAACCAATCATCGCTTGTGAAATTTAACAAGCCTCTATTTCAGGACGTATAAAGGGTTTTACCTCTTTATTAACGTCTATCACTACTGTAAATGGTGTATTTGGTACATTTTCTATACCTAATACATGTGCCGTGGCCTTAGACATAGGCATTTCCACGTATTGTTGGCGAATTTTGCGCCATTCTTTGAAGGTATAGTTTGGAATATACTGAGATGCAATCTCTTCGTTGCGCCAGAATGCTTCCCCTTCTTGTAAAAGTTCCTTTGTCTGCTTCGGCAAACCAACGGCTTCGCTGCGAACCTTACCTCGATAGCTAACAAGTGTATCGTACTGTAATAATTCAGCTGCTACTTTATCTCCTTTGGCCAAGAAGAAATTATATAAGAACTCAATTTGGTCGATATCTTTCAAATTAACCTTATGATTTCCCGCATCGAGCCAAGCCTGTGTCATTTCACAGAAATATGAAAAAGCATCTTTTTTAGGTTCTACTTTGTTAGGATCATACTTTTTCATAGGCGGTACATGATTTGTTGCTGTATCTTCACCAGTTATAGATGTGTCAGTATGTTCCTTTATGAGCTTGCTACCAATATAGCCAAAGACTGTTCTAAAACGCTCACTATTATAGAAGCGTTCAAATACATCTTCAAAGTGCTTTAAGAAGCGTACATCATTATATGGTAATACATGAGTGCTCAAAACCTCATATGGCGCTAACGGATCACTAATATATTGGTATTCCTCCATACGGCGTACACCAGAGCCTTTTAATAGTTTTAAGAAACCTATTTGTAGCGCATGAGGTTGTAAGCTAAATAAATCGTTAAAGGATAATCCAAAACGCGCTTTATTTTCGTAAGGCAAACCTACAATTAAATCCATATGTACATGTGTGCGTCCCGCCTCAATAATAGGGCGAATTGCCTTTTGAATGTACGGCCAATCATTGTAACGATTAATAGCATCCAAGGTTTTCTTATGTGTACTTTGTACGCCTACCTCTATTTGAATACGTCCTGGTGGTGTTTCACAGAGAATTTGTGTTTCCCATTCCGTCATGAGCTCAGGTTCCATTTCTAAATGGAAGTTCGTCTCTGTATTGGCATCTCGCATAAATTCCATCAACGGACGATGGTGATGTGGTGCACAGTTAAATGTTCTATCTACAAATTTAACTTGCTTTACCTTATGGTCGATAAACCATTGTAACTCTTTGAAGGTTCTCTCCTGTGGGAAGAACCGCACTGTATTCTTATTACCAGATAAGCAATACTGACAAGAGAATGGACATCCGCGAGAGGATTCATAATAGATGATTTTATGTTCTAAATCCTCCATATCCTCTTCTACATATGGGAATGGAATGGTACTAAGATCTTTAACCTCTACGGCCTCAGTGGATCCCATAAGTTGACCTGTAATATGGCGGCCTCGTACACCAGGGATTTCTTCTCCTAATCCATCCTTACCATTTTGTAATGCACTAATGAGTTGGTAGAAAGCTTCTTCCCCTTCACCTTGTACAACATAGTCAACAGCATGACATCGATGTAAGATTTCATCGGCCGTAAACGATACTTCTGGTCCACCTAAAATGATTTTAATATCTGGTCGAACGGCTTTCACCATGTCCGCCACATGTAAGGTCATTTCGATGTTCCAGATATAGCAAGCGAAGCCCAATACATCCATATTGCGCT
>OATV01000385.1_pt1 | contig 14347 bp, 15 predicted proteins | sample 1476081 | NCBI WGS metagenome assembly OATV01 (sample SAMEA2579990, study PRJEB22360) | human gut metagenome | biome: human gut; feature: human-associated habitat; material: faeces | place: Denmark | collected 2008/2010
GGCCGGAGTCGACATTGCTTACGGCGGGCAGGTGGCCGCCCCTATTGCTAAAGCGGTAATGCAGGCGGTGATCAACCAATGAGTGGACGCATTGCTGCTGGTTTCACCCTTGGGGAGCGCTACGTGCTGCTAACCCAGATTGCTGTTGGCGGCATGGGAGAAGTGTGGCAGGCCCGCGATTCGCAGGATGGGAAGATCGTTGCCGCGAAGGTCTTGAAAGAAGAGTTGGAAGGCCAAGGCCAGTTCCTAGCCCGATTCAATGTGGAGGCGCGCAACGCCCAAAAGATTTCGCATCCTGGCGTGGCTCAAACTCTAGATTATGGCGAGGACGACGGCTTGGCCTGGCTCATCATGGAGCTGGTCGACGGCGTCCCGATGACCGAACTACTGCAAGATGGCGCTACTTTGGAGCCGGATCTGCTGCTGTCGATCATGTACCAGACCGCCAATGCTTTGGACGCCGTCCATAGCGCGGGGATTGTTCACCGCGACATCAAACCGGCGAATATTCTGGTGCGTGCGGATGGAGTCGCCAAGCTTACCGATTTCGGCATTTCGTTTAGCCCGCATCAGGAACAGTTGACCGCGGTGGGCATGGTCATGGGAACAGCCCAGTACCTGCCCCCGGAGCAGGCTACGGGCAATCCTGCGACTCCCGCCGGAGACCTGTACGCCCTGGGAATCATCGCTTACGAGGCCCTTGCCGGAAAGCGTCCCTTTACCGGGTCTTCGCAGGTGGATATCGCTTTCGCGCATGTGAACCAGAAGGTTCCACCACTGCCAGAATCCGTGCCCGCCGAACTGCGTGCACTGGTCATGCAGCTGCTCGAAAAGAATCCTGCCCACCGGCCTGCCTCTGCCCGCGACCTGGCCCGAGAATTGGCCCGCGTAAGCCACATTCTCCGCACCGGCGAATCGGAGCCCAAGGCGGCGCCCTCGAAAGAGACATCGCCCAGCCGCATCCCCAAGGCAAAGAAGCGCACTCTTATGCGCCCGTGGCCGCTTCCAGGTGGGACCCACAAGGGGGCGGTGCGAACTTCTATCGAACCGCTGGCTCAAGATTCCGACAGGGTAGAAGAGCTGGACGGTGGCACAGTAGCGGCACCGGACCAGATGCCGCCCGAGTTTGCCCCCAAACACACTTCTGAATCCACCGGTCCGCACCGGAGGATCACTAAGGAATCGCTGGCCGGAGCCATCGAAGCCCTGGGCAAGTGGCGTCCCACCAAACCGCCCGCCTGGCGTCCGCCAGACAGGAATAAGAAGCGAGTGGCCCGGGCTAAGGCCGGTTCTACGGCCAGGCCTCTTGCAGCGCAGACGCAGGGGTATGCGAAGCATCAAGAAGCTGGCACTGACCTGACATACTGGATTCTTCTGGCCGCTTTTGCACTAATTGTCTTTGCCATCGCAATGATGGTCATTTGGAACATAATTGAACCTGCGAGGGCGCATGCCGCCCTCGCGCTAGTAACTGATTTGAAGGGTGTGTCATGGCCGAATCTCTGTTAGCAGGACGCTACGAGGTACGAACACTCATTGGCCGCGGGGGGATGGCGCAAGTCCACCTGGGCTACGATATTCGTCTATCTCGTGTGGTCGCCATCAAGATGCTGCGCACTGACTTGGCTCGAGATTCTATTTTCCAAGCCCGTTTCCGCCGGGAAGCTCAGTCGGCAGCGTCGCTGAACCACCCGAACATTGTGGCGGTGTATGACACCGGCGAGGAAACTGTTACCACTCCCGACGGTTCTACCGTGCAGGTGCCTTACATCATCATGGAATATGTAGAGGGGCATACGGTACGAGACCTGCTCTCTGACGGTTCTCCCGTCCCTATCGACGAGGCAATCGAGATCATGACCGGCGTGCTGCAGGCACTGGAGTACGCGCATTCGCAGGGCCTGGTGCACCGCGATATCAAGCCGGGAAACGTCATGCTCACTACCACCGGCAAGGTCAAGGTCATGGACTTCGGCATTGCCAGGGCGCTTGCGGATTCCTCGGCCACTATGACGCAGACTGATGCCGTTGTTGGCACTGCCCAGTACCTGTCTCCTGAACAGGCGCGCGGCGAAAAGGTGGACAATCGCTCGGACTTGTATTCCGCCGGGTGTCTGCTGTACGAGCTACTTACCGGGCGACCCCCGTTCACCGGCGATACCGCGGTGGCCGTGGCCTACCAGCACGTCTCGAAGGTGCCTACTCCTCCCGCGCAGATCACTCCCGACATTCCGGATGCGTTGAATCGCGTGGTAATGAAGTCCCTGGCTAAGGCCAAGGAGGATCGTTACGGCGATGCCGGCCAGATGCTGCAGGATTTGGTAGCAGCGGGTCGCGGGGCGCGCGTTGGTGCTCCCGGCGTGGATACTTGGGGCGAGGGCGAAACTCAGGTTCTCACTCGCACCGACGAACTGGATCGCACCAGGGCGCTGTCGATTACCCAGCAGCAGTCTCCGATTCAGGATCAGGCTGCATTGCGGCGAGCCCGCCAGGAGGCCAAGCGGGTGCAGGCGCAGAAGGATAAGAAGCGCAGGCGGCGGAACCGCATTATTGGCGTGTTGGTGTCGCTGCTAGCTATTGCGGCGGTTGCGGCCGTTGCCTACCTGTTTATTCACGGGCAGAAGGATCCTAACGAGAACAAGGTTGCGGTGCCCGCGAATATTGTGGGGATGTCCCGCGCTGAGGCCCGTACTGAACTGTCTAACGCGGGTCTTACTATGGTCGAGGGCGAACCGGAGGAATCGGATACGGTCGAGGCCGATCACGTGATTTCTTCGACTCCGGAGCCTGGCACGCAGGTGGATAAGGGGTCCAAGGTTACTGTCATCATTTCTAAGGGTCGAGGCGAGATTCAGGTCCCCGACTTGGCAGGAATGAGCCAGGAGCAGGCCCGTTCTACCCTTGAGGCTGCCGGTCTGTCCGCGGGGTCGGTGAGCACTCAGGATTCGGGTACCGTTCCGAAGGATCAGGTGATTACTTCTGATCCGGAGGCTGGCACCAAGGTTGCCAAGGGCACCACTATCAACTTGATTGTTGGTTCTGGCATGGTCAATGTGCCGCAGGAGCTGGTTGGTAAGTCTAAGGATGAAGTGGTTAAGTTCCTGCAGGAAAATGGCTTGTCCATTACTATTACCGAGGTCGAAACCGGCGCGGTTCCTGCCGGTAACGTCGCATCTTTGTCTGCGGTGGGCCAGGTAAAGCAGGGCACTTCTATTACGGTGAATGTTGCGAAGGCGCCGGCGTCGCCGTCGCCGAGCCCGTCTCAGTCCACTAAGGAGCCGGGTAATAAGGACAAGGAATCATCTGATAGTGGCAATACCGGTAATAATCAGAGCCAAGATACTGGCAACGAACATTAGTGGTTAGGCTGAAGTGCCCGCCGGATCGGTCCCGGTGGGCACTTTTCTTTTGCGTGTTTTTACAGGTGGAGGGCGGCTAGTTGCCAGGGTTTTTCGGCGCCGTATAGTTTTTCTTCGGCTTTTGCCCAGTCGTGCCAGTGGGGAACGTAGAGTTCGCCGTCGCGGGCCAGAGCGCGCTTTTTGCGCTCGGCGGCGTCTAGTTCTAGCCATAGCCCTACGGCGCCGGGCGCGCTCACGGAATCGCGGGTGAGGGCGCCGCACCCTTCTACGATCCAGTCTTTAGTTGGGTCCGGGCGTAACCAGTTGCCCCAATCGTCGGCGTACCAGTCCCATAGGTGTACTTGGGTGATGCGGCCGTGCAGTAGATCGGCGCAGGTGTGGGCGGCTTGCTGAAGGCCGTCCCAGCCGGGACACCATTGTTCTACCGCTAGTAGTTCGAGTTCTTCTGTTTCTTGGCTCAGCTGCTGCGCTAAGGACGTCTTGCCTGATCCGGAGCGGCCGTCTATGAGGAGTCGTAGTGGGGCGTCTCCGGCTAGGGTTTTCGCCTTTGTCAGCAGCTGGTTCACCTATGGTCACGCACCTGGCGGAGCCAGTTGGCAAACATTTGGTGTCCGGCGTGGGTGGTGACGGATTCGGGGTGGAATTGGACGCCCCATAGTGGCACTTGCCTGTGTTGGATTCCCATCACGATGCCGTCGTCGGTGGTGGCGGTTACTTCGAGCTCGGTGGGGATGGTAGCGGGGTCGACCGCTAGGGAGTGGTAGCGGGTTATTTGCAGTGGGCTTTCGATGCCTTCGAAAATGCCAGCACGGTTATGGCTGATCATAGATGTTTTTCCGTGCATAAGCTGCGGGGCGCGCACTACTTTGGCGCCACAAATTTCGGCCAGTCCCTGCTCACCTAGGCACACCCCTAGCATCGGCTTGCCCATTTTTTTGCAGGCCCGCAACACTGCGGGGCTTGCTCCGGCTTCCGAGGGCGTGCCCGGTCCGGGGCTAACAAGGATGCCATCGTATGGGGCGATGGCGTCCTCTACAGAGGCCGCGCGGGTTGCCTGTGGGGCTTGCCCGTTTTGGTCCGTGTAGAAACGTCCGCCTATTTTGTCTATATCTACCTGTGCCGGAGCGTTTGCGGCCACGCGATCGTTGCGTACCACCTCAACTGTGGCGCCCAGGGCCCGCAGGTAGCCGACGATGGTCCATACGAAGGAATCGTAGTTATCTACGCACAGTATTTTTAGGCCCTTGCCCACTTGCTGATTTTCCATATGTTTTGCCTAATGAACAGTGTTTCCGGTCAGATTGAAGTACTTTTCCGCCCAGGGGTAGACCCAGGTAAAAAGTACTGCAATGGTACCCATAAGCAGGACTAGGGCTTCTAGCAATTTCACGAATGTGGGTCCGGGCAGTATCCGCCACAGTGCTGCGTACATTATTTTGTTCCTTCTAGTTCTGCGGGGATGCCGGTTTCAGGGGGCACCCAGTGGTCTAGTTTTGCGTGCACTATATAGCGGTGCGTGTTGCCGAATTGTCCGCCCGAAGCGGTCGAGCACGTGGTGAGGGTCATCAGCCGTTCGGTTGGTTGGGCGCCGCTGTCGCTACCGGGGACGGGCGCGATGACGGATCCGTCGTCGGGGGTGGTCAGCTTCTTCTCTGTTACTTTGTAGACCATCCAAGCTTTTTTGGTGCGCACAATAATGTTGCTACCGGCCTCTAATCGATCGATGTAGCGGAAGTTGGATCCGTAGGAGCGGCGGTGGGCGGCTACAGAGAAGTTTCCGACCTCGCCAGGTAGGGCGGTGCGTTCGTAGTGTCCTGCCACTCCCCTGTCCAGGATGTATTGGGCGGATCCTTCTACGACGGGCACAACCATTTTTTCCCAGGAGGGAACGTGCAGACTAGCAAAGGTGGTGTCCCATCCGGGCCGGTCCGTGGCCGGTGGAGCGTCGTAGCGCAGGTCGTTGGAAATTTTCTTGGGCCCGTCGTTCAGCTGCTTGTCGAACTTGCTGAGGGCGGCGTCCTCGGAAGCGGCTACCTGCCAGTCAGTTACATAGACTTGCCAAAATGCGAACAGGCCGATTACCAGGCCTATGGTTATAAGCAGTTCCCCAATAACGCTGATTGGGTCGGCTCCGCGCCGGCGTTTGCTGCGCGGCTGGGGCGTTCTGACGTGGCTCACCCGCTCACCTCCTGGTTTTTGCTAGAAACTATTGTATGAGCATTCACGTTCGTTTTATGCTTCGTGTTGCATTTGTCGCCTGTGAAGCCACTACACTAGGACTCGACCAGAATAGTTTTTACCCCAGGAGTCGCAGTGGCCGAGTCCCGCAAGTCTAGTAAGTCGCATAACATTACCGTCGATGAGTCCGAACTGAACAAGGGCTGGTCCGCGGACATGACCCCGTCGCCACGGTGGTGGGCGCCCGTATCGGTGACCTTGATGATTATCGGCTTGCTCTACATCATCGTTTATTACATTTCTGGCGCTAAGTACCCGATTGGCGCTATTGGTAACTGGAACCTGGGCGTCGGCGTTGGCGTTGCGATGGTCGGGTTCTTGATGCTACTTCGGTGGAAATAAATTTTCCGTCCTTATCGGTAGGCGTCCGCAGCGCTTGTATGGCTGCGGATCGGCACTAACGATAAGGACGGATATTTTTTGAGCGAATACTAGTCGTTGATCTCGACGGATTCGATGACTACATCTTCAAGAGGACGATCCTGAGGGCCGGTGGGCACCTTAGCGATTGCGTCAACTACCTTCTTGGATTCTTCGTCTGCCACCTTGCCGAAGATGGTGTGGTGGTTCTGCAGGTGCGGGGTGGGCGCTACGGTGATGAAGAACTGCGAGCCGTTAGTGCCGGGACCTGCGTTTGCCATTGCAAGCACGTAGGGTTCGCCGAAGGTCAGTTCTGGGTGGAATTCATCTTTGAACTGGTAGCCGGGGCCGCCAGTGCCAGTGCCGAGCGGGTCGCCACCCTGAATCATGAACCCGTCGATGACGCGGTGGAAGATTACGCCCTTGTAGAGCGGTTCCGAGGTGGGCTTACCGTTGGTGGGGTTCAGCCATTCGCGCTCGCCGAGGGCGAGTTCGCGGAAGTTCTTCACGGTTAGCGGGGCGTGATTCGGGAATAGTTCTAGGCGGATGTCGCCTTTGTTTGTATGCATTATTGCTTCCATGGCTCCAATGTTGCCAGGGCGAGGGCGGCGGCGCTAGTTTCGATGCGCATTTTTGCCGCCTTCGGGTGTCGCCATTGGCGAAATTTTTGTTCACTACTTTATAGGTCAAGCAAAAGCTGTGGTTTGTTGGCAGAATAGAAAGGTATACGCCGAAAGTGTTTCGGCGCCGACAATGTGAGGAGCATGTGGATGTTCGGTAAGAAGAAGGAAGCATCGACCGAGGCCATCGAGTCGGTTCGCGACCACGCTCATGGTTGGATTGACGCGGCCGCCGATTACGTGGCCCCCAAGGTTGATCAGGCTTCCAAGGCGATTAGGCCAGTTTACGAGGACGCTCGTGCACGTTTCGAGGACGACATTTTGCCCCGCGTAAATGAGGCAAGCGAGAAGTTGCAGAAGGAAGTTCTGCCTTCGCTCGAGCATAAGGCTCAGGACGCTACTGAGGCTACAAAGAAGTACGGCAAGGCAGCTCAGTCTTCCGCTAAGAAGTACGCGGCAGCGGCAGGCGCCTCTCCTCCCGCAAAAAAGACTCTTCAACCGCTTCTCCTGCAGTAAAGAAGACGCGGGCCGCAGCTGAATCGGCTAAGTCGGCCGCGCTCGACACCCCGGTTCCCTCGAAGCGTGAATTGAAGAAGGCCGCCAAGAAGGCTGCCAAGCAGGCTAAGAAGGCTGCTAAGGACAACAAGAAGGCTTTGGCTAAGGCCCGCAAGTCGAATAGCTCTTCTAAGGGCGGCATCATTGCCCTGTTGATCGCTGCGGCTGTTGGCGCTGCCGGCTATGTGGCTTGGCGCCGCACTAAGCCGGTTGAAGATCCGTGGGCCGAAGAATATTGGGAGGACGTAAAGATGGATCTACCTATCGACGATCAGGAAGTTCCTAACGAGCAGGCCGAGGACGCTGCTACCACCGAGCAGGTGCAGGATCGCACCGAGCAGAAGGTACAGGCGCATGAGGCCGGCTTGGACCAGCACTCTGACAACTAGTTTTTGCTAGCAGTTAGTGGGAGGGGTTTCGACCCCTCCCACTTTTTTGCCCAAATATTGTTTCTCTGAGCGGCAAATAATACGCAGCCGTATTATGGTTTTATAAATTCTTTTATCTTATGTAGTTTTCGAGGGGTGGCACATGGTTAAGCGCGCAATTGGTATTGCTCTCGCGTTCATTGGCCTTGTCGTCGGAGCAGGGTTTGCTTCCGGGCAAGAAATCTCCCAGTACTTCGTGGCTTTTGGTCTTTCTGGTATTTGGGGAGCTGTGATTGCGGGGGTGGTAATGGCTGCCGCCGGTTTGGCCACGCTTGAACTCGGAAGCTACTTTCAGGCTAAGGAACACAGGTTTGTGCTAGATCGGGTGACGCACCCGATCCTGTCGCGTTTCTTTGACGCTTCGATCATGTTCACGTTGTTCTTCACCGGCGTGATTATGATTGCTGGCGCGGGCGCGAACTTGCAGCAGCAGTTTGGGCTGCCCATCATTGTGGGCGCTTTGATCATGGTGGGCATGGTCATTTTGGCGGGGTTCTTGGATGTAGACAAGGTGACTCGGCTGATTGGCGCGATTACCCCGCTGGTTATTATTTTCTTGGTTTCGGTTGCGATCTATTCGATCGTCACCGCTACGGAATCTGTTTCCACACTTACGCCGGTGGCTCACGCAACCGTACATACCTCGTTGCCCCACTGGTCTATTTCGGCATTGAACTATGTGGGCATGGAGTTCATCATTGCCGTGTCCATGGCGATCGTCATGGGCGGCGATTTTGTGGATCCGCGTTCAGCTGGACTGGGCGGACTGCTGGGCGGCATTGTTTTCGGCATCTTGCTAGCCTTGTCCGCCCTCGGGCTGATCTATGCGGTGCGCGATACTGCCGGCTACGACATGCCCACGTTGCAAATGGTTGAACTGGTAAGTCCGAAGCTAGCAGTTGTGGTGGCGCTGATTATTTTCGCCATGATCTTCAATACCGCTATCGGCATGTTTTATGCGTTCGCGAAGAGGGCTTCCTCGTCTAAGCCGGAACGTTTCCGCCCCATCCTGATTGTCACCACGCTGGTTGCTTTTGGCGTCAGCTTCATCGGGTTCAAGAAGCTGATTGCTATCTTCTACCCGATCATTGGTTACATTGGCATCGTTCTAATTGCAGTGATGGTGTACGCATGGTTGCGCCAGCGATCAAAGATTTCCGATGAAGCTGAACGGCGTGGCCGGATCCGCGCGCTGGTTGCCCGCAAGCTCAACCCGGGACTCCGTTTTGGGCGCAAGCATGCTGCAGCTTTGAAGAGGGCGCTCTCTAGGTCACCTATCAAAGACCAGGATCTGTCTGACAGTATCCACGACGAGGTTGCGCAGGAATTGGCTTCTGACGATGCGGTTGATTTTTCCGAGGAGGATGCTGCGAAGTATTCCACTGAGGACAAGGACTCTAAGCCAGAAGAGGCTCCGGCTAAGCCTTCTGAGCAGAGCGGCGGTTCCACCGCTCAGTAGCTTCAGTTACACACTGCCCCGCCTTTGGCATGTGCCGAGGGCGGGGCATCTTTTTGTTGTTTGCGCGGGTGACGGCTTGCTTTAGGAAACGATCACTACGGCGAGGGCGAATATTGCGATTAACTCGAAGAACAGTAAGATGCTCACACCGATGGCTGCCTTTTGGGAGTACTTATTGTCTACTAGGTGGAGGGTGCCGTCGACGTCAAACGGGAAGATCAGGAATGCAACTACTAGCAGGACTAGGGTAAGCAGCACCCCTATTAGTTGGCCTTGGTAGAGGGCTCGGCCCGCTAGGACTAGGCCGGCAACTACGGCAATAACCCCGAATAGTTTGAGGCTGGACGTCTTCCTCATGGCATATTGGCACACTAGCGCCAGCACGATCATTATGATGCCTGCTCCAAGCGGCCAGTAGCTCCCAAAAATCGAGGAGTCTGCCGAGAGTTTGACTGGAAGGCTGTGGATCGGATCGTAGAATTCGTTGTTGACTTCACCTGCTACAACTTTTTTGTAGAGCAAGTATTTTCCAAGTTGGCTACCAATGCTTTCTCCTGCTCCCAGGGAAGAGACTGTGCCAAAGAATGCTGCACCTCGTGAATACGTCATCCAGATGCAGAAGGCAGCTGCCACGAGCCCAAACATTGCTGACAATTCGGGGGCCAGCAACAGAGCTAGCGTTAGGAGGAGGGTGTTGCCGTTCTCGCGATCTATTGGCGAGAGCCCTACAAACCACGCATCACCGCTAACATCGCCTGTCCGTACCATGTATACGCTTTGGCACAGGATGCCAACTATGAAGACCGCAAGCAAGCCAACTAGGCAGAGGGCTATATTCCTCCACGTTATTGGGGGCGTCTTCGTCGTCTCGTACCCGGCTCCGTGCATTAAGTAGCGCACCAAGACACCGTTAGGCATCTGCCCACTGCGCTTGCGCTCCCCTGCGTTCTGGCCGGAACTTATAGAACCCATTTACTTGCTTCTCCTAACTACTAATTCGCAATTCCCGCCCTGGGCAGGATGGCTATAAGCTTCGGCAAATAGCGCTGCCGGCGCCATGACGAGGGTAAATTCTCCCGGATGGCAGCAATAATGGGATCGGGGCCTGTTCCAGTCCCCGCGTTTCTTGCTATCTGCGGTACCAATAGAACCACTGGCTCCGATCGGGGCACTTCTCTAGTTGCTACTTGAGCGCGTCCTCAAGCCCCTTTACGTGCCCTGCAGGTTGGAACATCTTGCGGAAGGTGTTATCCAGCGAAATGCCATCTGAGCTCAGTGGATCATTGAGGTTGTTGTACGAGGTCATCGCATCTTTCACTAACGGTTTGAAAGTCTTAAGTACGTCAGCTCCCTTATCGATAACATGTGACTGCAACACCGAGTTACCCGCGTTGCTCAGCTTGTCGAACGCAGAAAGCCCTGCACCGCCACGTTCCATCGCACCCAATTTGCCATAAAGCTGACTGTATTCACCAACATTTTTTCTAGCTATGTTGAAATCAGCAATTTTCTTCTTACTTGGCAATACGTCACCAAAAAGTACCTTCTTGAGGCCGTCGCTGCTCCTCAGGAAAGACTCTTTGCCATGTGTCGCATTGTAGAAAGAGTGTTTCACGGCCCCCTTGATCTCGCTATATGCGCCGTGTTCAATGCCAGAGAGAGGACTTGACCACTTTCCTGTATGAAGGAAGTTCTTTGCCGATTTAGCTATGCCCGCTCGGAAGTTTTTGAACGCTCCGTTCTCCAAAAGTGGAGAGAAGTTTTTCTGGAGCAGCTTCCCCGTCGCAGTCAGTTCTGGAGCGAATGCCTTGGCGGCTTTACCTGCCTTCAGCCCCTTCAAACCAGTGCCAAGGGCCTTTGCGCCAGGGATTATGGTTATTGCGCCAAAAATAGCGTCTATCGCGAACTCTGCTCCACTCTTATCGCCAGCACGCCATTCCATAAATCCATTGAACACTGTTATTAGAGCCGCTGCTCCTAATGCAATTGCGATGGCGCCGCCGCTCGCAAAGCAGGCCACTATTCCAAGAACCACAGACACTACTTTTGCTACTTTGACTAGAGCTTTCCAGGCGTCAGAATATAGAATTCTTTCCCACCCGTTTAGCTTCGGCGCATCGTCTTTTGCGGACTCGATCTTAGCAGCTGTCGTGGCGGCATCGTTATCGTGAGTTCTTTTTATTTCATGAACTTTTTTTGTAGCTTCCGCAATTCGCCCTTTAGCCTCGTTCAACTTATTCCGATACGACGAAACTTGCCTCTGCGCTTCAGCTACTTGCGCCACGTTGCCGCTTATTGTAGCCGACATCCCCGCCGCTACCGCATGACTCATAGCCTGCCGAAGTGAAGCACTAGCCGCGGCTCGGTCTTGCTCTGCCGCTTCTGCCTTTCTTACCTCAACGCGGGCCTTTTCCTGCGAATCCTCAGTTTTTGTCTTCCAGTCGGCAAGGTGGTTGCCGACCGTATTGAAGCTACTAGCAAATTTCCTGAAGTCATTCGGCAGCTCCCCAGATTCCTGTTTTAAAATCTGAGCCCATTTACCTTGCTGATCGCCCACAGAGCTACCGTCAAGATACGCAGCCATTTTCTCGAAGGTGTCACCTAAATCCCGGTAATGCTTAATCATCGTTTCGATTTGCGCACCATCACCACGAATAGGATTACGTAACTCCCCCACCAAATACCAATTCTCACCCATGATTCCCCATAACTACGAAATGCCTAACATTTCGCATAACAAAGCGTGTATTAAATACTAAGATATAACTGTCAGAAGAAACTCTAGCGATCCGCTACCTGCCCGCCTGCGGAGGTTGATATTTTCGGAGTTGCCTCCTGAATAGTTTGCGCCATATCTGAATCCGCGTTGTCAGTATTCTCGATAACTTGATCAATAAAATCAGAAAACCGCTCTACTTTTTTCTGATACTTATTTCTAGTACTTTGTACTTGACGATTAAAGCCGGTTAGCGCAGTAACGACTTTCCAATGCCCTACATTTTCCATTGACGGAGAAATTCTGCCGTCACTCTGTAGACTCAGGGTATTTCGTATGTTGTCAAAATTGCTCTTGAGCTTTTCCAGGTCCTTCTGATTCACTTTAAGATCGGCCACGGCTCACCCCTACCTTCACGAAAGGTTGAGTTCCGAGATCTTAGTTGCTCAGAATCCAACCCAAGCCAACTATTAGTTCAGACCGGATGCCAGCGAGGAGTCCAGCTCAGACATCGACTGCTGCGCCTTGTTCAGGAACTGCGACATACCAGTAAGACCCTGCACCGCAGACTTAGCACCCTGAGTGAACTCGCTGTAAGAAGCCTGGAAAGCACCAGAAGCCTGATCAGTCTGAAAACCAGCCGAAACCAGCTGCTCCACCAAAGACTGCAACTTACCCAAAATACCCTCAAGCTCACCCTGACCAGACTGCAACTGAGAAGCAACCTGCTGCAGCTCAGCATAAGTAACATTCATGTTCGCCATGGAAATACTCCAAATCAAAATAGTCGGTTTCCCAAAACAGCCGGCAAGATCACCGACCCAAAACCAACCCTAACCACCCCAAAAAACCCACAACAGACCCAAACAACAAATACACCTAAAAACAACCCCCAGTTCACCAACCGTTAACCTGTGAGGTGATAGCATGTTTTACATTTTTGAAAAGTCGGTTTAGACCGCTACTTAAATAGAAATAGTAAATAGTTTTCCGAGACAACCAGGATTCGGAAAACTTCAGAAAACATTCACTCCGTCGTAGATCACGCCGTCTCATATAGAGGCAGGACCAATTGGGCATATTCCTTATTACTACCCGTAATCAGGGCCCTGGCTAGATCGCAAGCAAATTGTTTATCCAATAGATTAGTCAGAACTAGAAGCGCCATGTCTGCTGCGAGCTTCTGGTAGGTCTTATACCACTCGAACCTCTCTTCTGGTCCCCAACTCTGCATATTCTCGGTGCCAGTTCGCTCAAAATTCTGCATAGTCAAATGAGGAATGGAAAGAATGCCTCCCCCCATCGCCACCTTCTGCATGGTGAGTAGGTTCTGAATACCAGTGCCGAAATCAGCTTCGTTTCCGCCCTCTTCTAGGCTGGCTTCCACCATCGGCACGTTAGTTCTACTCCCAGCCACCCCGACAGCCTTCGCGTGCACAAAGTCCTTCCCATCCCACGGGAACACCGGGGCGGGAATAATGCCTGTTTCCTCGTCTGAAACGCCAAACTTTTGCTTCGCCCGAAACTGATATGCCCGAATCACCTGGGCAAGTGTGAAAGCATATTGAACAGTCTCCCGATGCATTGGCACGTCCTCGGGAATGGAAATCTCGTTTTCGCCCGACTGCAGCGCATCCCAGTTTTGTTTGAGGGACTCGCTCGAATTAGCCGGCTGCTCCGGGGCATCATCTGTGGACACCCGCTCCCCATTAGCCAGACCGCTGTTCTTGGAAATCCGCTCAAAACGACGCTCGTCTGCGATCTTGGTGAGCTTATCTACCGTCTGCTGATCGAAGGTAACCCCCATATTCGGCAACATCATGTCCAGAAATTCCAAATATTCCCCGGACAGTAACTGCATAGCTGGGAACCACAGCTGGTCATCGTCCTGGCTGTACCTCAATAGCAGGTGAGCCCCCATGCGGCACGTATTATCCACGTGGTCAATGAGCTCCGTAACCGCATCCGATTCTTCGTCCCCGAGCTGTTGCAACCGCCCGCACGCATCCCACAGCAAGGTGAACACCCACCCGGCAATACCGGACTCTTTGGTTCTAGCAATGGCGACGCTCATAATGCCAGGTACACCATCTATGGTCTGCTGATTGCCCTGGGCGCACTCTACAAACATGTACCCGTAGCTATTTTGGCCAAACAGATCAAACCCAGCACTGATCAGCTCATCTCCGGCAGGTTCACCAATTGACGGAGATTGCTCCACTAGCTTTATTAGCTCCTGCACGTCTGCGATGAATTTTTCATCCCCGGTGAAGATCTTTACCACTGCAGTGTCCCTTCAACAACATTGCACATTACATACAATAGCGAATTTTTCTTGTGTCTCATTACGCAGCTTTACTCCCGCACGAGCAGTGCGGGAGTAAAGACCCTGTAGACCTGTTGTAATCACTTAACTAACGCGCTTAGCACACTGCTAAGTAACCCCCATGGACCAAGTAGTTTGTCGGAGAGAGAAAGCAACGAGAAGACCCCACCCGAAAGCGGTTGCGCTGCAAGTCCGCTCTCCCAGGAAGGAACTCCTCCCTGCATGGTTGGGCTAAATAGGCTTCCCCCGTCCGAGGACGTAGCAGCCGCTCCCCGTGCCAGCAACA
>OATV01000398.1_pt1 | contig 13860 bp, 15 predicted proteins | sample 1476081 | NCBI WGS metagenome assembly OATV01 (sample SAMEA2579990, study PRJEB22360) | human gut metagenome | biome: human gut; feature: human-associated habitat; material: faeces | place: Denmark | collected 2008/2010
AGACAGGAATCCCTGAAAGGAGAGGGAACATTGGTTTCCGAAAAGAACGACAAGAGCGACGACCTCAAGGGCTACAACGCCACCTGGGTCCAAAAAAGTGTACGACAAGTTCGCCAATCAGATTGCCGTGACCGGACAACAGTATCCAACCGGCGTCCAGGTCGTGTGCGTCGCAGTCAACAACAACCAGCCGCCGCACGACTATGACCTGACCGTCACCACCAACCACAGGCAGAGGACCGACCTGAAGGTCGGATCCACGGATCCGATTGGCGACACCCTGCACGCGAGCAACAACGGCAGCAGCATCAAGGAGAACCTGAACGGCACCGCCATCATCCACTACGAGGGCCAGAAGAACGGCTACGTCGCGGCCAAGACGGTGAGCAAGCCGATCACCTTCGCGAACTCGGGCGACACACAGCTCGACAACCTCGCCACGCCCATGTAACTCGCACGTCCGTCATCCATGACGTCTCATCCCTTCTACTATGTCCGTTACTCGCAGCCAACGCCGTACCTTAAGCATCACGGCATCTACAGCTACAACACTTAAATAAGCGAGTATCCACGATTGAACCGCGAAACAATGTCTTCCCATCCAACCGGCCACCGGAACCGGTAAAAGCCGAAAGAACGAAATCTTTACGCCCTATGCACGCCAAGCGCCATAACAATGTTTGCGATGAACTTATCGTACGACAGTACCGTCGATGGCTCATAGGCCACCCCGTCCTCGGGATTCGCGAACACAAGCCAGACGGCCTGGTACAAGCTCTTTCGACGAAGTCGATCACAGAGCAGCAAAAAACGATCAAGGTATGACGCCCCCTCGAAATCAGGGTCAATCGGAAAATGCGCTGACCGCACCCCACGTCCGACAATCCGACTGTCCGGACAATCGTGAACTATCATCACATAGCCCATGACCGGCGGAATACTGCTGGAACCGAGCAGATTCTCATCGAACGCCGTATGCGCGTCAAATGCCGAGCCAATTGATTCCTCCGCGCGGTTGTTGGCGTTGTTCCCGAAGGAACTGTTAATGCTCTTCAATTCGATAGCGCTCACGAGTTCGCCATTGTCAAGCGCCAGCAAGTCCCAGTTCTTGGTGGGACGGAACCAGCCCGGTAATGTGCACATGCGTCCTTGGTCATAGACCTCATCAGGATGGAATCCCGCATTAATGAGATCGTCACGAATGATAGCTGCAATCGGATCCAGGTGCTTTCCAGACGTGATTCCCTGCCGCGCTCCCTGATCGGGATGCCCTGCCGCAGCCTGTGCCTCGCGGGCGCGCTCGATCGAGTCGTACATGCCAAGAATCGCGGCCTCGATGTCAGATCTCATTCCATGGCCTCCTTATAAGCCGCTTCGGCGAATTTCGTTGCCAAAGCCCTGTCCTTCTCGTTAAAAGCGCGTGAAAGTCCCAATTTGTTCGTGTCACTTATTTGGATATATTCCGGCATATGCACCAAGCGCAGGTACTGTGCCTGAAAGCGCAACGTTCCTCCACGCATCTTGACACCAAGCGCATCGATGAAACGACGTGTCGTATCGGCCATAAGCAGGCCGCCGAGAACCTCCAAATCCCACTCATCGGAAGTGATCCAATAGCAATTGTGATGCGGATACTTTCCATGCGACAGAATCGGATCGGGCTGAACCGCCATATCCGGTATAAGCAGAAGATTCCGATCAAGCAGTCCGGGTGTGAGCTTGTCGATAGTGCGGTACCAGGCAGCTTTATTCTTTTTCGCGACATACCGTCTCGACAGCCGTTCCTTGTTTGTTTCGAAATAGGTTTTGAGTCGTGGATATTCTTCGAGGTTGACCAAAGTTCCGTCGTCATTCCACGGGTTTACAAGCCAGCGATGCCTATCGTCGTTCCCACGACGATGATCACGCATGTAGAAAATCGGCACCATACGATCAGACTCCACCAAATCATCGTCTTCAGTAAGGAAAACATCATCACAACCCGTGGCGATACCGATACCGAGTTTCACACCGGCCTCTTCGAGTTTCGGCAACCTGTCACACGCCTGCGAGACGAATCTCACTAGGTCATGATTACCGAGCGGATACATCCTATCACCGGTCGGCTTATCAATCTCGAATGCTTCAAATCGCTCACCAACCAGATCCGGCTCGTCGTCCATCAGCCAGTCGAGGACCGCGGTGGCGTCGGCCTCGTTGAATTCCGGGGCGCAGTTCACGAATTTCAAATGATCGGCCGACACACCCTTGCGAATTGTCGTGATCGCCGGATAGGCATCGACCTCATCATCGAAGGCATCAACGCCGTGCATGCGCACGAGAGACACGAGATCGCAATCCGTGCCCATACGGGATCTCAACAACGTGCCGTACTTGTTCTGCAGCCATCGGTCGGCGCAGATGAAGCACAGCGTGCCGCCGACCTTCAATGCATCGAGGCCTCGGTCGAAGAAACTCACGTACAGGTCGCATCCCGTTGTTACCGAAGAGAGTCGTTTGACGTAAAACGACCTCTTCGTCCGGTCAATTTCAACAGCCCGGACGTATGGTGGATTCCCGACAATAAAATCAGCGGCAGGAACGTCATCAAGAATGAAATCGCCGTGTACGATCCACTGCTCGCAAAGCTCCCGAGCCTGGATCGCGGGGCATCCTCTTGTCATCAATGCCTCGACGGCGGCCTTCCTTGCTGTCTCGATCGACGCGGAGTCTATGTCGTAGGCGCGGATCGCGTTCCCCAACGACGTCCAACCTTTGCCAACGGCAATTGCATCATCGGCCAGACGTCCGGCAATCACGGTCAGGAAAGCTCCGCACCCGCAGGACGGTTCGATGATCACCTTATCCGAAATGCCGGTGTCCGGCACATAGCCGGCCACATCGAGAATCAGGTCGACAACCCATTTTTTCGTATAGACAACACCGTGGTGCGTAGATGCCATAATCCTCCTGGAATCAGATACTCCTCAGTATCACCTATTAGAAATCGACAACGAGTATCGGCACGACCCGTGAAACGCTGTTCTCAGCCGACCAAACACCGGAATCCCCAGCATCCCTTCCGCGGGCGGGAGACCATCCCTTAGCATGGCTGCGCGGGCGGAACAGAAAAGTTCTCCGCGCAGCGTCGCATCTCGAATTCAGATATAGTTTCAGTTCCGAACATCACGCCACTCCCTTTCTCCCTGATTCTCATTTCGTGGCCCAGGGCCTTCAGTCTAATGACCCATATGGTGCCTAGGACCTTTGTAATCAATCCCGGCGCTCTTGCCATCCCCGTCTTGCCGGGCAAGGTTCTTCCGCAGCGTGTCGCCGAATCTGTCCAGCAGATCCGCTCTGTTGCGGATCGGATCGGACGTGCGAAGGGCCTTGCCCTCCCTGATCCTGCGAATCGTTCCGATGTGCTTCGTGAGCTGGTCCCGGATGGCGTCGAGGCGTTCGGGCGCGAACATGCGCATGCGCGACAACTCGTGCGCCACCTCGTCGGGCCAGTCCGACAGAGCATCCAGATCGAACCGGCTCCAGTCATCCACCAGTCTGAGCTGCCGCAAAGCCGAGGGCTTGCCGGTCGCGGTGCAGAACGGCTTGGCGAACCAGTCCCGGCCATCCACATCGAGCTCGCCGCTCCACAGGCTCGCTCCCGTGTCGTAGATCGGGGCCGGACGGACCTCAAGGGTCTCGATGTCGCGGATCAGACCGAAGTTGTTGTAGTGCCGGTCAGTGTTACGCATGAGGTAATCGACCACGAGCCAATCGTCCGTGGCGCCGCACACGGCGCGCTCGTCAGCTCCGAAGCCGGCGGCGGCACGGATCCACTGGTCATGCGAATTGAGGCCGCTGACGGTTTTGACGGACTGGAGCACCTGCCAGGCGGAGACCAGCTCCTCATGATTGGAGAGCATGTCCGCGCATGTGGACACCAGACGGTTGCCGTTGCGCGCCAGGGAATACCGGGCGGCCGGAACGCCCAATCGCATGCAGAGCCTCGAGGCGATGACCTCGTTCATGGGTTCCTGGCCAGTACGGCCCGACTTGACGAGCAGTCTCCTGCCGGTGGCCCTGTCGATCGTCCAGCGTTTGGGAAGATCGCCGCCAGTGGACACGTCGGGGACGTTGAGGCTGATGTCATGGGACGACGAGTACGAGGTGAGCAGGATCTCGCCCAGCGCCTCGTCGAAGGGATTGTCGAAGAAGTTGACGTCCTTCCATTCGGCCGGGTCGTCCTCGCGTCTGACCCAGTACTGGTCCGACAGGCTCAAACCGTAGGTCCGGTCGAGCAGCTCCCCGGTCGATGCCGCGCCAAGCGATTCGAGCACGCGGCGGATGCCGTCGCGGGTGGAGGGGATGGCGCGGGACCTCCACCATTCGTCGATCCTCTTGGCATACAGCGCGCTCTTGCCGTGCGTGGTGAACTCCAGGGGCAGACGATCATGGTCAAGGACCTCGCCAGAGGAGCACGCGCGACCGGACTCGGGATCGTATTCGAACGCAAGGACCGGATGGTCCCCGCACATGATCAGCTTGCGTGGCATGCTCCCCCTTCCTTTCTGACTCGGCGTTTCAGAAAATAAATTCTACAGGCGCGAATCGAACGTGGGTGCGGCGGCCCGTTTCATGGCGCGGCGCTCGGCCCTGGTTGGCCGCTCGAGAATCCACTCGGCGAGCATACGGATGAGGATGGATGCGACGATCACGCCGATGGATCCCCAGAAGCACGGGACGAAGTCCGATTTAGAGTGGTCGGTCCAGAACCAGACGACCAACGCGAGGATCAATGCCAGGCCGGCGGCCAGGGCGGCGAGCTTGTGGAACACGAGGGCGAGCGTGCGGATGGGATGCGTGACCAACCCCACCGCCAGCGCGACGACGACGAGCAGTGCGACGATGCCCGCACCGATGATGGCGACGCCCAGGTATATCGCGAGCATATAGAGTCCGAACATGATCGGTCCTTCCTTCTCTCTTTTCTAGTCCGTTTCTTCGGGCAGGTAGGTGTAGTCGACGGCGACGCCCTCCGCCTCGAGCAGCACGGCGGCCTCACGCACGGCGGCGGCGCGCCGTTTCGCGGACGCCTCGGCCTTGATCCAGTCGGGCAGGTCGTCGGGCAGGTTGGAGACGCGCGAGAACGAGAGCGTGGCCCGCTCCTCTCCCCTGTGGCGTTCCACGATGGCCACGACGGCACGCCTGTGTTCGGCGAGATAGTGCTCGAGCATGTCCTTCATCCTATCCGAGGGTTGGATCCGGTATTTCTCCGACTCGTATTTCTTGACCATGTCCACGGTGAGGTTCGCGAGCACGGCCACGTCGTGCTGGGTCATGCCGATGCGTTCGCGCGTCGCGCGCATCCACGCCTTGGACTCGCTCCAATCCCCTTCCGCCATGATCCCTCCTGGATATTAGAAAGCCGGGTCCGCCCGCGCGAACCTCGATTATACTTTTAGTATAATCGAAGTTTTCGGCAGGGCGGACCCGGCGTTTCCCGGTTTCGTCACTCGGTCGGGGTCGGCGGGTTGTCGCCGGCGTTGGCCTTACGCTGCTGGTCGAGCATTTGCTGCTGGATCAGGACGCTGTTGGTCTGGGCCGCGTACTGTTTCTGGGCCATGTCCATGCTCTCCTGGTGGCGTTGCCCTTCGACGTCGGCGAAGATGAGCTGCTGGATCGCCTGCGCGAGCTGCATGAGCTTGGCCTTCTCCAGGATGGACACCTTGACGGTGTTGCGGCCGCCGGCCTAGTTGACGAAGTCAAGCTGCGCGCTCATCGTGTTCGCCAGGTTCGCGGCGGCGAGCACGAGGAACAGGATCCCCACAAGCGCGCTGTCCTTCATGCAGGCGAGACCCGCGATGAGGAAGATGTTGGTGTCCACGGACGCGATGTTGCGCAACGGGATCGTCTGTGTGGACGAGCCGAGCGGGATCACGCCCAGGAGGGTGTTCGGGCTCTTGCACTGCACTCGCATGCTGCTCGCGGCGATGCTGGTCTTGAACCAGAACAGGATTACCGACGGACTGAACCGGTCGCCGGTGATGTTGGTCTCTTTAGTCTCCTTTCTCTAGTGTTTATTGCCGAAGTCGAAGATGACGCCGCGATCCTTGTCGACGACGAGCGAGGCGTCGAATTTGCTGCCCTTCTTCGAGGTGAACCCCTTCAGGCTGACCTTCCGGCCGGCGAGCAGCCGGCGTATGGCGGAGTCGGTGACGGTTTTGCCGGCTACGGTCGTCCAGGCGCGCCAGCCGCATCCCTCCGTGGTCCTCCATGTGCCGTCGGATTGTTTCTCGCGCCGGTTGGTGGAGCATTGGAACACCTTGCCCGTTTTGATGACGGGCTTGCCGCAGCGTGGGCATGGGCCGAACGACTCCGTGTTCCGCGTCTTCGTCTGCACATGGTCCTGCCGGACGGCGGACCGCGCGTCGGCCGGGATGCGCACGGCGAGGTCGCGGAACTCCGTTTCGACCTGCGCGGGGTCAGCGTGGTTGTGCTCGACCTCCGAGAGTCGTCGTTCCATGCCGGCGGTCAATGCCACGTCCTTGAGCTTCGTGGCGACCACGTCGATCAGTGCTCGGCCCTGTTCGGTGGAGCGAAGCTGCTTGCCCTTGCGGTCCACGTATCCGGAGTGGACGAGCTGTTCGATGATGTTCGCCCTGGTGGCGGGCGTGCCGATGCCTCCCGAGTGGGATTCGTCGTCATCCAGGGCGGCCTTGAGTTCCTTGTCCTCCACCCAGCGGCTGGCGTGCTCCATCGCGGCGAGCAGCGTCGCCTCGGTGAACGGCTTCGGCGGCTTCGTCTTTCCCTCGGACAGTGTCGCACCGCCCTGCGGGACCGGCGCGATGAAGACCCCGTCGGTGAGGTTGACAGGGATGATGTTGCCCGCGGTCTCGTCGGTGTCATCCTGGTCTTCCTGCGGGGCGGCATGCTCGATGGAGTGCCATCCGGGCGAGACGGGCTGGTCGGAACGGCTGGTGAAGCGACATTCGCCTTCGGGCAGAAGGCGGCCTTCGTCCGGATGCTTTTCGCACCAATGCGGGTCGATGTTCGCGACGACGTTCGTCACGTCGTGCACGTAGTCGTCGCCCACGGCCTCCCACATGCGGCGTGCCACGCGCGTCAGCACGAGGCGTTCGTCATCGCCGAGTTCGTCGAGCGCCGCCCTGTCGGCCTGCATGGTGGGAAGGATGGCGGTGTGTCCGGCGACCTTCGCGTCGTTCACGGTCAGTTCGAGTCGCGGCCGTTCCGGTTTCGCGGACGGTTCGATGAAGCCGGTGACGAGCCGGTCGCCTTCGGCGAGGCCGCGCAGCGTGTCCAGGTCGTCGTGGGTGATGTACCGCGAGTCGGTGCGGGGATACGTGGTCAGACGCTTCTCGTAGAGCGACTGGAGCGCCGTGAGGGTGCGGGCGGCGGTCAGGCCGTGCAGTCTGCTCATGTCCTTCTGCAATCCGGTCAGGTCGTACAGGCTCGGTGGGGCGTCGTGCTGCTGCTTGCGTTCGGCCTTGAGGATCTGGAAGGTGAAATCGTCCGAGTTGACGATCCGCAGCAGCGTCTCGGCGGCCGTCACCTTGTCCAAACGTTCGCCGGTCAGCTTCCATCCGCCCATCGGGGCGACGACCTTCCAGTACGGTCGGGCCACGTGGCCGGCGATTTGCCGGTCGCGGTCCACGATCATGGCGAGCGTGGGCGTCTGCACGCGGCCGACGGTGAATCTCGCGTTGTAGACGAGCGAATAGGCGCGCGACGCGTTCATCCCGATCAGCCAGTCGGCCTTCGCGCGGATCATCGCCGAATCGGCGAGTCCCTGGTATTCCGTCTCGTCCTTCATGGACGCGAGGGCGCCGCGGATGGCGTCCTCTTCCAGACTCGCGACCCACAGGCGTCGCATCGGCTTGGAGACTCCTACATGCGCCACGATCCTGCGGAAGATGGCCTCGCCCTCGCGGTCGGGATCGCACGCGTCGACAAGCATGTCGATATCGCCGCGGCGCATCAGTCCCGCGACGACCTTGTACTGGCGGTCCGCGCCCTTGTCCCGGCTGACCTTCCATTGCCAGTCGGGTGTCGGGTCGATGGGCAGCGTGTCGAGGCTCCACTTTTCCCAATCGTGATTCTTGTATTCGTCGGGCGCGGCCAGGTCGACGAGGTGGCCCTGCGCCCAGGTGACCAGGTCGCCGCCGACCTGGATGTAGCCGTCGTGTTTTTCCGCGTGCCCGCCGACCGCATGGGCGATCGCCTGGCCGACCGAATGCTTCTCGGCGATGATCAGTCGCATCTCGCATCACGTCCGATCATCAGTAGTTGCCGGACGCCCATGCGGGCCGTCCGTCGTCCGAGGTGTCGGGTTCGGCGGTGGGCTCCTGCGGGGCGGTCTCGTCGTCCGCCGCCTGGACGTCGGATCCGGTCGTCTCCGGATCCGATTCGGCGACGGTTTCCGGTTCGGGTTCGGCGGGCGGGGTTTTCCTTCCGGCCGGCGCGGCGACGAGCTCGCCCTTGGCATCGAACGCGACGTTCTTCTCCGTTCCGGTCATCGCCAGCTTGTCCGCGATCATCGTCCGGCTCATGCCGGGGAACGCCTCCTCGAATTGCCTCGCCGCGTCGCGCAGCACCTGCGCGCTTTTGCGGAAATTGTCGAGACGGCTGTCGAACTTCTTCACCGCCGCCTCCTTGCGTTTGAACGACTCGCGTTCGTCGCGCAGGAAGTCGTCCACGTAATCGGATGCCATGGTCGTGTTCCTTTCCGTTATCGAGATCCGGCCCATGCCGGCTATGAACCATGCTCCCGCCATGTGGACGGCTCCGGTTTGGACAATCGGCTCCGCCAGGATCACGCGGACGTGATCCTGGCTTCGCCGAGGAAACGGAGCGGCGGCATGGATGCCGCGCTCTGCCACTGCCAACCCTTCCTGTATTTCCAGGCGTCGCCTGGAAGGGAATGGTTGGCCGGCCATGGTTCATCATCGCGGCCCCGCGCCCGTGTCTTCGGGCCTGCGTGTTCCATGCTTCGTCTCGGGAAGGGCTTCGCCAGATTCTCCCTCGACGGGCACGGCCCACGCGTCCTCCGCCGCGCGGCGGCGCCGCAAGGCTGCCCCATGTCCGGCGAAAGGAAACGCCGGCGGAACCAAGGAGGAACCATGGAAAAGAAATCAACCGACCTTCAGCACGTCGTGTTCGAGACCGAGGAGGCGGGGCGCGTCGAGGCGATGTGGAGCAGTCTGCGCCTCAACGGCCAAGATGTTCCGGACGGGTGGCACCGCTACGCCGTCAGGGGCGGGGACGACGGATGGGAGCCGTGCAGCATCGAACCGTTCGTGTGGGTGAACCACACCGCCGACATCATCACGCCCGTCGACCTCGAGCTCGACAAGCACGACCGGATGCTCACCATCAGGGACTGGTGGTTTGACGACGAGCCGTTCCCTGCCGAGTGACGGACCGGGAACGATGCCGCCCGCACGACGCGGGCGGCGCCTCCAGCGGCCAGAGGACAGCTACCGTCCTCTGGACTCCAATATCCTAGAATGGAATACAACGAGAGCCAGGAGGCGACGGACATGACCATCGACTATTCAATCAAAGTGACCCAATGCGAACCCATGCCCGGCTACAAGCTCAAGGTCACCTGTTCCGACGGGGCGACCGGAATCTTCGACATGTCCCGATACGTCGACCGCGGCATGTTCAAACCGCTCAAGGACACGCAGACGTTCGGCCGCGTGCGACTCGCGTTCGGCGTGCCCTCATGGCCCGGGAACATCGACATCGCCGCGGAACGCGTCCGCTCCGACATGCAAATCATCTAGGAGCCCGCGCGCCCCGCCCCGACCGTCATCAAGACGGCCGGGGCTTTTTCATGCCCGTATGCATGACGGACATGACGCGCCGCCGACCCCGCGTTTTTTCGCGGGGCCTTTCATTTCTCGCGCTCCGAGTGTCCAAACCCGCCGCCGTTTCCGCGACGGACGATTGGCATGAGACGCCGGCCTTCCCCTCAAGGCCATGAGTGAAAGGAGCGAGGAGTGAACGCGATCATCCTTCACGGCATTCCGCAATCATGCCGTGCGAAATCGCTCCCAATCCATGAAATGGATATGGGAGCAGCAAGCGACGCGAACGTATATACGTTCACTCGATTCGCGATGCGAATCGACTTGCTCGGGAGACCCAGACCCCATGGTCGGCAGAGCCTCCAGACCGCTCACACGGCTACAAGAACATCCCATCTCCACACCTCCAAAGGAGGTGCGGAATGAGCTGGGCGGACAAGCGCCGACGCACCATACAGAAGCTCGTCACGTTCACGCCCGACGAGTGGGAGCGCGTCGACGAGCTGCACAAAAAGGTGAACAGGTACACGACAAGATACCGTTCGTTCACCGTGTTCGCGCGCAAGATGCTGACCGATGGCGAGATCCGCGTCATCGAGATCAGGACGCTGACGGACCCCGAGCCACTCGCCAAAGAGATCGGCCGAATCGGCGTGAACGTGAACCAGATAGCCCACTGGGCGAACGCGAACGAGCACATCACGCCCGAGCAGGTGGCCGAAATCCGCGCGTCGTTCGACCACATCGAGCAGCTGCTCGGCGACCTGTTCGCCGACAGGCGCGAAGCCCGGAAGGACGCATGAGCATGGCGGTGGTCAAGCTCGGCAGGCCCGTGAAATCGAATCTCGGCGGGCCCAACGGGGCGATGGCGTACATCATCAACCCCGCCAAGACCGACGGTGGAAGACTAGTCAGCTCCAACTACGAGCGGACCAGGACGGACTACGACGCGCTGGCCGAAGGCATGCTCAACGACAACGAGGACTCGCCAAAAGGCATCCAGGAAAACAGCCGGCTGGCCTACCACATCAAGCTCAGCTTCAGCCCCGACGACCCCGTGACACCCGAGCAGGTGCACGAGCTCGGCATGGAATTCGCACGCCGGATCACCGGCGACGAATACAAGTTCGTGGTCGCCACGCACACCGACCGGCACCACCTGCACGACCACATCATGGTGTGCGCCGCCTCCCGATACGGCGACCATCTCAAGGCGCATCTGCCGAAGGACATCATCGACCAGTGGCGCGCGGTCAGCGACGAGATATGCCGCCGCGAGGGGCTGAGCGTCGTGTTCAACCCCGTCGTGGAGGAACAGACACGCAGAATGCAGGACGGTACGACAGCCGAAGACGACGACGGAACGCCGCCGGTACGCGATCCCAAACGCATTGATGCAGCACCCGCGCGGAGCGAGAACGGCTCGGAGACGAAGGCGCGGAAAGCCACGGTCAGGGAGCCGTTGGAGCGCCGGTACGGCATGTCGATGGAGGAGATCTACGCGGCCGCGAAGGGCATGGGAACCAAGGACCGGATCCGCATGCTGATCGACCTGACATCATCCACGGCGGAGAACTTCGAGGACTGGAAGGACATGCTCGACATACGCGGCGTCGGCGTCGAGGTCCGCGGCCGGCACCTCACATACACGCTCAAAGACACCGGCTTCAAGGTCCGCGCCGCGAAACTCGGCCAGGCATACGACATGACGAACATCATGGCCGGGCTGCAAAGCACGCCCGTCATCCCCATCACGTTCAACCGCAGACTCGTCGCCAAACAGACCAGGAAGACGGTCACCGTGTGGCTGCCAGGCACCCACCGGAAGAAGAAGATCACGTTCGACGCGAAGCGCCTCGTCGACGACCGCGGCTCCACGTTGCGCGCGTTCCTGCCCCGCGACCGCGACCAGATCATCCTCGACCCGTCCAACCGGTACGCCGGCAAGACCCCGACGCCCGGCCTCTACCAGTGGTTCGGCGAGCCCGCGAGCCGGCTCGAACCGCAGACCACGCCCGAGCGGCTGCCTCTCAGATACGGGGTGAGCCCCGCCCAACAGCGGTACTACCAGGCGCAGGCAAGACGCCTCGACCGTCTCGCCGGCGAGGCGAAGGCGCTGAACGCGGCGATCCGATGGACCCGCCTCGCGGGCGGCGACAGCGCCAAGGGACTCAGTCTGCTGCGTGCGAAGGTCCGCGAATCGCACGACGAGCTCCAGTCCGCCGTCATCGCGTTGCACGACGCGATCCAACGCGGCGACCCCGACCTCGTGGCCGAGACGCGCGGCGAGATGGAACGCCGCGAGGCCCTGTGCGACCGGTATGAGGGCGAGCTGTCCGCCATCGAACGGGAGATCCACACGACCCGCGACCGCGAGCAGACGGAGACCGAACAGCGCGAACGGCAGCAACAGCAGCACAAGCGTGGACGGTCCATCTGAACCGTCCCAGGAAACACCAACCAACAAACAGAAAGGAAACCGCAATGCCAATCGAGGAACAGGCTGAGGAGAAGATCCAGAACGCCGTCCAGACCATCATCACCGGAGGCGCGAAGCTCATGCTCAGAATCCCCAAGGGCGTGGCCATGGCGCTGCTCCGCTCCGGCATGAAGCTCACCAAGACCGGCGTATGCGCCGCGGGCGAGGCCGTCAAGAACAAGATCGACAGCGGCGAGATGTCCGAGAAACGATTGCAGAAAAAGAAGGACGGCGACCTGCACGAGCTGCAACTCGACGACTCGACCATGCGCGAGGTGCAGCACAGCCTCAAGACCGCCGGCATCGACTACCACCTCGAACGCACCGACCAGGGCCAGTTCATCCTGCACTTCGCCGGCAGGGACGAAGACCATATCCGCCACGCCGTGCAACGTGCGTTCAAAGGCATGGGCCTGGACATCGCCGACGAAGACTTCGCCGTCGAACAACAAACGGAGCAGCAGGAACGGACGACGGAACAGACCCGAAGCGAACCGGACGGGACCCCGACGCGGGAGACCCCGGCCGAACCGGCCACGAAGCCCATGCCGACGCAGCGCATCGCCTGGGACTTCGTGGACCCGGAGGTCATGGAGATGGCCGCGAACAGCCTCGCCGCCCGCCACCCCGAACTCTCATGGGACAAGCTCATGGGCGGCACAACATGCGACGAGCAGGCCGACCGCAACTTCGCGGACCGGATCATCGGCAAGGCCGCCGCCGACCCGAGCCTGCGCGACGAGCTCGACGACATCCTGCGCGACGACTACGGGCAGGGCGCGCAAACCCAGGAACGGACACGCAAGCAGACGACCGAGCCGAACCGGAAGACGCCGACATCGAAGCCGGAAAGCGAACCGGAACCCGCACCGGACGAAGCCCGGACACCGGCCACGCGACAGCAGACACAGGCCAGAGCAGACAATCCCAGGCCGGCCGGCAAAGAGCAAAAACCGAAGCCGATCCGATCGAAGAAGGCACTGCTCGAACGGTTCAAGACCCGACTCAACGAGAACCTCGCCGAACAGAAGAACCACATGCCACCCACCCAGAACAGGGACCGCACGCCCCGCAAGGGCCGCTGAAAGGAAACCACAATGAACCAGCAGGAACAGGCGACGAAACGCGCCGCGATCTTCCAGGACACCATCAACGGGACCAACGACCCGACCCCATGGCCGGTGACCATGTGGGCCACGTCCGGCGACACGATATGGACGGCCGGCACGGCAAGGACGGCCGGCGAGGACTCGGTGGGCATGATCTACGCTCCCGGCGAAACCATCGCCCACCGGAACACAATCGCCGGCGACACCACCCGCGCCACCGAATCCTTCGCCATCAGACCGGAGAGCGGGCAAAGCCCGATGGACGCGATGCTCGCGGGCATCGAACAATGGAACCACCGCCATCCCGACCGGTGGGACACCGTGACCACACCGGGCGAGTACCGCATGACGGATCCGACGACGGGCCGGCCTCTCCCGATGGGATGGAGCGCCAGCCTCGCCGCGGCCGCGTCCGCGGCGGGGCGTCTCGACCCCCCCCCCCTCCCGGCCCTCTTGGGTGAGC
>OATV01000399.1_pt1 | contig 13827 bp, 8 predicted proteins | sample 1476081 | NCBI WGS metagenome assembly OATV01 (sample SAMEA2579990, study PRJEB22360) | human gut metagenome | biome: human gut; feature: human-associated habitat; material: faeces | place: Denmark | collected 2008/2010
TCCTGTTTACCTCTTTCTCAGGAAGTTTAGTCTCCAGGATTCCCGGGGCGGTTCAGGCTCCAGTCGTTCTGACCAGCAATAAAGTCGGTACATATACGGTGACTGCATCGTTCCATAACGGCGTCACAATACAGACACAGACAACCGTGAAGGTTACTGGCAACCCAAGCACCGCACATGTTGCTAGCTTTATCGCTGAACCGTCGACTATCGCCGCCACCAACAGTTATTTAAGTACCTTAAAGGCAACGGTTGAGGATGGCAGTGGTAACCTGATCGAAGGTCTCACTGTGTACTTCGCCTTAAAAAACGGCTCCACCACATTAACGTCATTAACAGCGGTGACCGATCAAAACGGAATCGCGACAACAAGCGTGAAAGGAGCGATAACGGGGAGCGTCACTGTAAGCACAGTCACAAGCGCAGGTGGAATGCAAACAGTAGATATATCGCTAGTGGCAGGCCCAGCAGACGCCTCGCAGTCCATCCTTAAGAACAACCAGTCATCACTGAAAGGGGACTTTACCGATAGTGCTGAGCTACATCTTGTTCTGCACGATATATCAGGCAATCCGATCAAAGTTTCTGAAGGGATGGAATTTGTGCAATCAGGTACAAACGTGCCCTATATGAAAATTAGCGCAATTGATTACACTCAAAATATCAACGGTGATTACAAAGCTACTGTTACAGGAGGCGGAGAGGGTATCGCAACGCTGATCCCCGTATTGAATGGTGTTCATCAGGCGGGCCTGAGTACCACGATAGAATTCATTAGCGCGGAAACCAGACCAATGACCGGTACAGTGTCAGTGAATGGTGCAAACCTACCGACAGCTTCATTCCCTTCGCAGGGATTTACCGGGGCGTATTATCAGTTGAATAATGACAACTTTGCACCAGGAAAAACGGCGGCTGCTTATTCGTTTCAAACTCGGCCTCTTGGGTAGGCGTTGATGCTACTGGTAAAGTGACATTCAAAAATGACGGTGATAGCAATACTGTAATAATCACAGCGCCCCCAAGATCCGGTGGTGCTATTTACCAAACAGTTCCGCATGAATCGCGTTCGGTGTGACTATGATCATTTTCGGTGAGTATTGCTTTGATCCAAAGGCTGGTTTTCTGTGATGATTGACCAGCCTCAGAGTATTGATGACACCACCGTTCATAACAGATCGGCATTACTATGCATAAGTACTGCCTCAAATTCTCGCCAAAACACTTTTTAATGCCTTTGCGAATTCATCCAGACTTATATTGTCAATTTTTTGCCCAACGATGACTGACTCCAAAACATCGGCCATTGCGGGCCATCGCGTTTTGTAATCAGCATAAATTGCAACAACAGGGGTATTATAGGCACTTGCCATATGTAATATTGAGGTGTCAGGAGTTATTGCAATATAAGCATCTTTTATGATTGCTGCTGAATGTTTAATAGAGGGTGATAAGGATAAACGGTAGACATTATTATAACAATCCACTAATGCCCTGGCTTTATCTTCCCCTTTGGGTCCATAAACGATCACTATTGGAATATCTGTTTCACTTTGAATTTTTACTATTATATTTTCTGCAATCGAAAATGAAAATATACGTTCCTGCGAGCTACCTTCTAAATTGAGCGCAATGTAAGATCCTAACGATCGCATTTCCTCGCGTACCTCATCGAGTACATCATCGCTTAATGGCAATTCATATATTGACCTGACTGCCGGAAAACCCGCCTCACGCATCATAAATGCCCATGTCATGGGTACAGGAGCCCGGAGATTCTGATCCATCCGGGACGCGTTCTTACACAAAGGGGAATAGCACTTCATGGTTAAACCGACGACCTGGAAATTCGTTTTTGCTTTCAACTGACTGATAAATATCATCGTTTTCAGGTTCTTTTTACGCATCGCCTCTATACAAAGATCCGGCGTACCGTATTGCAGTGTTATGTTCTTCGCTAAATATTTTATTTCTTTTAATGTTGCGTGATCCTGCATAGTCATTGTGACTAATGTTAATTTAGTCTGTTCAAGTTTGAGCGCATTAAAGACTTCTAAATTAATTGTCGACGTAACAATTAATAGATGCTTAATTTTATGCAATTCAAGCGCCCGAATAACAGGAAAGATGGCCATAGCATCGCCAATCTGATCGGGAATATGTATGACAACAAAGTCTGTTTTTTCAATATTAAAATTATAAGCTTTATAATCGTAGTAACTAAATGCAATACGTCTCAACAATGATACTAAAAACATAACTAACCTCGCCTCCCTACTGGTTATAATGCAATGCAGTCTATCAGAATCATCAGGGTACAATTTTGTGCATATGCGGACTTTTATGTTTCATATCTCGAACCTGTGGGCCCTCTGCTTAATCCTTAAACAACACCAGCAACTCCTGCGCTTTCATCTTCCATCGAATTTTTCATGTTGCCGCTAATCAGCCATAAAATCATTTGCAGATGCGCTCTGTCGAGGTAGTCTCATAAGGTTCGTTTATAGATCGACGGCAATGTGAGTTACCTTTTCCATACTAATTATAAAAAGACAGTACAAACAGGATCATTATGGACTCCACGCTCATCTCCACTCGTCCCGATGAAGGGACGCTTTCGTTAAGTCGCGCCCGACGAGCTGCGTTAGGCAGTTTCGCTGGTGCCGTCGTCGACTGGTATGATTTTTTACTCTATGGCATTACCGCCGCACTGGTGTTTAATCGCGAGTTTTTCCCGCAAGTAAGCCCGGCGATGGGAACGCTCGCCGCATTTGCCACCTTTGGTGTCGGCTTCCTTTTCCGACCGCTCGGCGGTGTCATTTTCGGTCACTTTGGTGACCGGCTGGGACGTAAGCGCATGTTAATGCTGACCGTCTGGATGATGGGCATCGCGACAGCCTTGATTGGTATTCTTCCTTCATTCTCGACCATTGGGTGGTGGGCACCTATTTTGCTGGTGACACTGCGTGCCATTCAGGGATTTGCCGTCGGCGGCGAATGGGGAGGCGCGGCGTTGCTTTCCGTTGAAAGTGCGCCGAAAAATAAAAAAGCCTTTTACAGTAGCGGTGTACAAGTTGGCTACGGAGTAGGTTTACTGCTTTCAACCGGACTGGTTTCATTGATCAGTATGATGACGACTGACGAACAGTTTTTAAGCTGGGGCTGGCGCATTCCTTTCCTGTTTAGCATCGTACTGGTACTGGGAGCATTGTGGGTGCGCAATGGCATGGAGGAGTCCGCGGAATTTGAACAACAGCAACATAATCAAGCGGCCGCGAAAAAACGCATCCCGGTTATCGAAGCTCTGTTACGACATCCCGGTGCTTTCCTGAAGATTATTGCACTACGACTGTGCGAGTTGCTGACGATGTACATTGTTACTGCCTTTGCACTTAATTATTCAACCCAGAATATGGGGTTACCGCGCGAACTTTTCCTTAATATTGGTTTGCTGGTAGGTGGATTAAGCTGCCTGACAATTCCCTGTTTTGCCTGGCTTGCCGATCGTTTTGGTCGGCGCAGGGTTTATATCACAGGCGCGTTAATCGGAACGTTGAGCGCATTTCCTTTCTTTATGGCGCTTGAAGCACAATCCATTTTCTGGATAGTTTTCTTCTCCATCATGCTGGCAAACATTGCGCATGACATGGTGGTGTGTGTGCAACAACCGATGTTTACCGAAATGTTTGGTGCCAGTTATCGCTACAGTGGTGCTGGAGTCGGTTATCAGGTTGCCAGTGTGGTTGGCGGTGGATTTACACCTTTTATTGCCGCTGCACTCATCACTTACTTTGCCGGGAACTGGCATAGCGTTGCCATTTATTTGCTGGCTGGATGCCTGATTTCTGCAATGACCGCTTTATTGATGAAAGACAATCAACGCTCGTGATAGCCTGGCGAAGATCATCCGATCTTCGCCTTATACTTTTGTTTCACATTCCTGTGACATACTATCGGATGTGCGGTAATTGTATGGAACAGGAGACACACATGAATAATAAGGGCTCCGGTCTGACCCCAGCTCAGGCACTGGATAAACTCGACGCGCTGTATGAGCAATCTGTAGTTGCTTTACGCAACGCCATTGGCAAATATATTACAAGTGGCGAATTACCTGATGAAAACGCCCGCAAACAAGGTCTTTTTGTCTATCCATCACTGACCGTAACCTGGGACGGTAGCACAACCAATCCCCCCAAAACGCGCGCATTTGGTCGCTTTACCCACGCAGGCAGCTACACCACCACGATTACTCGCCCTACTCTCTTTCGTTCGTATCTTAATGAACAACTTACGTTGCTGTATCAGGATTATGGTGCGCATATCTCAGTGCAACCCTCGCAGCATGAAATCCCTTATCCTTATGTCATCGATGGCTCTGAATTGACACTTGATCGCTCAATGAGCGCTGGGTTAACTCGCTACTTCCCGACAACAGAACTGGCGCAAATTGGCGATGAAACTGCAGACGGCATTTATCATCCAACTGAATTCTCCCCGCTATCGCATTTTGATGCGCGCCGCGTCGATTTTTCCCTCGCACGGTTGCGCCATTATACCGGTACGCCAGTTGAACATTTTCAGCCGTTCGTCTTGTTTACCAACTACACACGTTATGTGGATGAATTCGTTCGTTGGGGATGCAGCCAGATCCTCGATCCTGATAGTCCCTACATTGCCCTTTCTTGTGCTGGCGGGAACTGGATCACCGCCGAAACCGAAGCGCCAGAAGAAGCCATTTCCGACCTTGCATGGAAAAAACATCAGATGCCAGCATGGCATTTAATTACCGCCGATGGTCAGGGTATTACTCTGGTGAATATTGGCGTGGGACCGTCAAATGCTAAAACCATCTGCGATCATCTGGCAGTGCTACGCCCGGATGTCTGGTTGATGATTGGTCACTGTGGCGGATTACGTGAAAGTCAGGCCATTGGCGATTATGTACTTGCACACGCTTATTTACGCGATGACCACGTTCTTGATGCGGTTCTGCCGCCCGATATTCCTATTCCGAGCATTGCTGAAGTGCAACGTGCGCTTTATGACGCCACCAAGCTGGTGAGCGGCAGGCCCGGTGAGGAAGTCAAACAGCGGCTACGTACTGGTACTGTGGTAACCACAGATGACAGGAACTGGGAATTACGTTACTCAGCTTCTGCACTTCGTTTTAACTTAAGCCGGGCCGTAGCAATTGATATGGAAAGTGCAACCATTGCCGCGCAAGGATATCGTTTCCGCGTGCCATACGGGACACTACTGTGTGTTTCAGATAAACCGTTGCATGGCGAGATTAAACTTCCCGGCCAGGCTAACCGTTTTTATGAAGGCGCTATTTCCGAACATCTGCAAATTGGCATTCGGGCGATCGATTTGCTGCGCGCAGAAGGCGACCGACTGCATTCGCGTAAATTACGAACCTTTAATGAGCCGCCGTTCCGATAATAAGTTCTGAACCTTCTTATCAGAAATAGATGTGAAGGAGTAAGTAAGACACCTGGCAAATAGCCTGCAATAATCGTGGGCTGTTTGCTTCCTTGGGCGGATACGAGTTTTATTATCGTCTTAATGATTTCCACATATTAAAAGCAAGTATGCTTTCAAAACACAATTATAAAAAATCCCGCCAACAATATAAGTTTTTATAAAATTAAATATAAGATTATGGCTTTAGAATATTTTTATTTCTAATAGACGAGATTTTTCCTGTTATGATATAATATGCTGAATTAACACATATTAACGATTTACCAGTAATGTAAATAAATTTTCGAGGAGATCATTCCAGTGGGACGTAAATGGGCCAATATTGTTGCTAAAAAAACGGCTAAAGACGGTGCAACGTCTAAAATTTATGCAAAATTCGGTGTGGAAATCTATGCTGCTGCTAAACAAGGTGAACCCGATCCAGAATTAAACACATCTTTAAAATTCGTTATTGAACGTGCAAAGCAGGCACAAGTTCCAAAGCACGTTATTGATAAAGCAATTGATAAAGCCAAAGGCGGCGGAGATGAAACGTTCGTGCAGGGACGTTATGAAGGCTTTGGTCCTAATGGCTCAATGATTATCGCCGAGACATTGACTTCAAATGTTAACCGTACGATTGCTAACGTTCGCACAATTTTCAATAAAAAAGGCGGCAATATCGGAGCGGCAGGTTCTGTCAGCTATATGTTTGACAATACGGGTGTGATTGTATTTAAAGGGACAGACCCTGACCATATTTTTGAAATTTTACTTGAAGCTGAAGTTGATGTTCGTGATGTGACTGAAGAAGAAGGTAACATTGTTATTTATACTGAACCTACTGACCTTCATAAAGGAATCGCGGCTCTAAAAGCAGCTGGAATCACTGAGTTCTCAACAACAGAATTAGAAATGATTGCTCAATCTGAAGTTGAGCTTTCCCCAGAAGATTTAGAAATCTTTGAAGGGCTTGTTGATGCCCTTGAAGATGACGACGATGTACAAAAAGTTTATCATAACGTCGCAAATCTCTAATTATCTTTTAAAGAAATCTGTCTTTACGGCAGATTTCTTTAATCTCATATAATTCTTATAAAAAATATAATATTCAACTCGTCATATTGATTATACCCCCCCCGTTCCCAGAGAAATAATATTTATTAAAATTCCAGTTCTTCTTTTTCTGATTACAGAAGGCAAAGTGGCAATTACGCATAGTTTCCCGATAAAGACGCGATAGCGACATCCCGCATAAGGCATTTTTCTCTTTATCTTTGTACGGTACTTCATGGAACAGAGTTTTTGACCTTGCGAATCGTGATGTCTGTTGGGGAGGGACAATTTGCTCACTGAAGCGTGAGACTCGATTAAGCGCACGAAACACAGAAATCAAAAAACCCGGTCACTTTTTTACAAGGTAACCGGGTAAAAATAATTTTTATTTTTTAACTGTTTTGAGACTCATAGAGATGTCTCAAAACTAAAATTTGGCTCCTCTGACTGGACTCGAACCAGTGACATACGGATTAACAGTCCGCCGTTCTACCGACTGAACTACAGAGGAATCGTGAGAACGAGGCGAATATTAGCGATGCCCACCCACAATGTCAAAGCCTGTTTTTTAAATTTGAAATCGTTTGCTGAAATAATCTGCATTTTGTCGTTTATTCCGACACAACTGGCTTTTTTTCACACTTTTGCGGCTCGGGTCGAGGGTATTTCCATAGCCAACGTCCAGTAACCATTCGCCAGTAAAACAGCACGGCCCGCACAGCCCAGTCGGCAAACATTCCCATCCAGACACCAACCACACCCCAGCCAAGCATGATTCCCAGCACATAACCGACTACAACCCGACAACCCCACATGCTCAACATCGAAACCCACATGGCGTAACGGGCATCACGAGCACCTTTAAATCCAGCGGGTAGCACCCATGAGGCGGACCAAATAGGCATAAATAAAGCATTTAGCCAAATCAGAATCACAACGACATGTTTAACCTGTGGATCCTGGGTGTAAAACGATGCCATAACCCCGGCAAAGGGAGCCGTTAGCCAGGCGATGGCCGTTAATCCAAGAGTGGAAAGCCAGAACACATGCCGCAACTGAATCTCTGCTTGCGCTATCTGCCCTACCCCCAACCTTCGGCCTGTAATGATCGTAGAAGCAGAGCCGAGCGCACTTCCGGGTAAGTTGATAAGAGCCGCAATTGAAAACGCGATAAAATTTCCGGCAATAACACTGGTCCCCATCCCGGCAACGAACATTTGGGTTAATAACCGACCACTGGTAAATAACACTGATTCGACACTCGCGGGAATACCAATCCCCATGACTTCCCAGATAATGCTAAAATTCAGCGGTTTAAAATAGCTCTTTAACGAAATCCTTAGCGCAGGATTAAAACCAATCGCCAGCACCCACAAAATTGCAACTGCGCCAATATAACGAGAAATGGTTAAACCCAGCCCTGCCCCGACAAATCCCAGTCCCGGCCAGGAGAAAAGGCCGTAAATCAATATGCCGCTAATAATAATATTAAGAATATTCAGGCTACCGTTAATCAATAGCGGTATTTTCGTATTCCCTGCACCACGAAGTGCCCCGCTACCAATAAGAGTGATGGCAGCTGCTGGATAACTGAGTACCGTCAGCTCCAGATAAGTCAACGCCAGTGCTTTAACTTCTGTCGTGGCATCACCCGCGACGAAATCAATAATTTGTTCGCCAAAATGATGAATAAGCGTTGCCAACAGTACGGCAAACAACGTCATGATCACCAATGACTGCCGCGTCGCCACCCTCGCTCGTCGTCGATCCCGCTTACCGAGACTAAATGCCACAACGACAGTAGTACCAAGATCGATAGCAGCAAAAAAAGCCATAATGACCATATTGAAGCTGTCCGCCAATCCCACGCCGGCCATCGCATCTTTTCCCAGCCAGCTGACCAGAAAAGTGCTCAGAACCCCCATCAACAGGACACAGGCATTCTCCATGAAGATAGGAACAGCAAGCGGGGTTATCTCGCGCCAGAACAACACTTTGTAGCTCTTGCGTTTAGCGTGCCAGCGAGTGCCGTGAACAACCTGGCGTAAAGCAGAGGAGATATTCAAAGCCGACCTTAATTGCAGAAAGTGAAACCACATTTCAAATAATGAGGGAGAATCAGCAAAGCTGCAAAGATTTTCGCCAACAAATTGTCTGCAAATGCAACAAACTGTTGATAGAAACGGCAAACAGTTGGGGAATTTAAAAATCGGGTTTGACAAAAGATTTTTCGCCGTTAAGATGTGCCTCAACAACGATTCCTCTGTAGTTCAGTCGGTAGAACGGCGGACTGTTAATCCGTATGTCACTGGTTCGAGTCCAGTCAGAGGAGCCAAATTCCTGAAAAGCCCGCTTTTATAGCGGGATTTTTGCTATATCTGATAATCAATTTCCTCTTCACTGCTTTCCATCACCTGCCGCTTGATATCCTCAACTGACAGTCCTGCATTACAAAGTTCCAGAAAGCGCCAGACATAGTTACGCTGAAGTTGTCCTCGCTTCAGTCCCAACCAGACAGTATTAGCATCAAAAAGATGCCGCGTATCCAGGCGGATTAAATTCTCTTCCTCTTGTTCGCCACTGGATTGCTCGGCAACTAATCCGATCCCAAGCCCAAGAGCAACATAGGTTTTAATGACATCAGAATCCTGCGCACTTAATACAATATCTGCCAGCAAACCTTTGCGGGCAAATGCGTCATCAATACGTGAGCGCCCCGTAATCCCCTGTCGGTAAGTGATTAACGGCCACTTCGCTATTGATTCCAGCGTCAATGGTGAAATTTGCGTCAAGGGATGATCGTGTGGAACAAGCAAACTATGGTGCCAACGAAACCACGGGAAGGCGACGAGCTGCGGGTCATTACTCAAACGCTCGCTGGCGATACCAATATCAGCTTCGCCATTTTGCAACAATGTCGCAATTTCCTGTGGCGTCCCCTGGATTAGCTCGAGCCGAACCTCCGGGAAAAGTTCGCGAAAAGCTTTAATGACCTCTGGCAAGCTATAACGTGCCTGAGTATGCGTCGTTGCAATAGTGAGAACGCCAGACGTATCGTTGGTAAACAGGTCTGCAAGCCGACGAACATTACTGGCTTCATTCAGAATACGTTCTGCAATGACCAGTAATGCTTTGCCCGGTTCAGTCATGCCCAGCAGTCGCTTACCTCGTCGAACAAATATTTCGATGCCAAGTTCATCCTCCAGTTCCCGAATATGACGGCTGACGCCTGACTGTGAGGTAAAAAGCATATTCGCAACCTCTGTCAGGTTGTAATCCTGACGTGCAGCCTCGCGGATTATCTTTAGTTGTTGGAAATTCACGGTAAACTCCGGGCAGTTCAGATTTCCCGTTATTGTTAAAGTCTAATGCCCGGCATAACAAATAATAAAAACCCGCATCTTATTCCATCCCGATATAACACTTAGCTCACCAATTGCCACTGCCTTTTTTCCATCACTGGAGAACTAATCACTGACATTAACAACTCTTTCACTGCCTGTGCCTGTGGCGATAAGTTCGCTCTGGCGGGTAAATTTAATGACAAAGAGAGACTCATGGAAGGAGTGGTAATGCGTGACATCCACCCATTTACTGCGCCACATAACGAACGCGCGGCCGATTCGGGTAATACTGCAACGCCCATGCCGCTGGCAATCGCTGCGGTAAGCGTGGCAATAGACTCAATTTCACCAATAACTTTTGCCGTGAGTCGCCGTAGGGAAAAAGCCTCATCAACACGAAGTCTAATAGCACTGTAATCACTGGGGAGAAAGAGGTTCATTTGCGCAATAGCATTCACATCAACGCTTTGCCCCGGGCAATCTTGAGTTCCTACCAGAAAAAGATCTTCTTTCAGCAAAGCCTGACTGGATACACCAGCCACAGGGGAATGCTCATAAATCACCGCCATATCGAGTTGGTGATTTATCAATTTTTCGTTAAGCACTGCACCACTATTTTCATGAAGATAGATAACGATCTCCGGAAATTCAGCGCGAACCGCCTGTAATAAGGGCATGGTGATGGATGACGCAGCGGTTCCTGGTGCAAAGCCAATCGAGACTTGCCCCGATAATGCCTGACCAACGTTATGCACCGCCAGTTGGGCCTGTTCACACTGACGTAAAATGGCCCGCGCATGGGTATAGAGAATTTTTCCGGCGTCTGTTGGTGTAACGCCCCGCTTTGTACGGATCAAAAGTTGTTGATTTAACTCACCTTCCAGTGTGGCAACCTGCTGGCTGAGCGCTGGTTGTGCGATATGCAATACTTCAGCAGCCTGGGTCAGGCTACCAATATCTACGATTTTTACGAAGTATTTCAGGCGTCTGAAGTTCATGTTGCCTCCGGTTTTTAAGAATCGGCCCAAGTGCCGCCATTACTTACAACCAGATTGCAAGATGCTTGCCAGTTTTATTTTGGTGTTGATGTACAAGCTAACCAACTGTCAAATAAGAGATTATGATAGATTCGTCATTTGCTCCTTTAATCAGCTGTCGCGTTCCCCTGCCCTATAAAAGGAGGGTATGCACCACGATGGTTCATTACCCAATAAGATTGAAAGCTCACCACTTTGTTGAAATTGACAGCAAACAAACAAAAAAATGCATTTCACCCTTTGACATCACCATGCACTGCCATTAATATGCGCCCCGTTCACACGATTCCTCTGTAGTTCAGTCGGTAGAACGGCGGACTGTTAATCCGTATGTCACTGGTTCGAGTCCAGTCAGAGGAGCCAAATTCAAAAAAGCCTGCTTTCTAGCAGGCTTTTTGCTTTCTAATTACCAACGCTCTTAAAACATCTGTCTTGAACCAGAACTAATTTGCACAGGCATTCCCGATCGACGTTGCAACGCAGCATTTGCGCGATTTACATCAACTTCTTGCCCGTTGATAAACGCCCGCAAAGATGGGGTTACCGGCAATGGCACTTTTCGGTCAGACTCATATTCTGCACGATTGCGCGACAATGGCTCATGAACTTCCAGCCAGTTCGAGCCATCTGGTTCAGTGGTGTATTTTACTGGCTGGTCGATAATTTGCACACGCGTCCCAACAGGAACATTATCAAACAGATATTTGATATCGTCATTGCGCAGACGAATACAGCCCTGACTTACCCGGAGCCCAATACCAAAATTGGCATTGGTACCATGGATGGCATACAACCTGCCAATATAAATCGCGTACAGCCCCATGGGATTATCGGGGCCCGCAGGAACAAATGCGGGCAAACTCTCCCCTCGTTTCGCATATTCGCGCCGAGTGTTCGGCGTTGGCGTCCAGGTTGGAGCTTCTTGTTTACGTTCAACGGTAGTCACCCAGTTACGCGGGGTTTCTCGCCCAGCCTGGCCGATACCAATAGGAAAGACTTCCACAGTATTACTGTCTGGTGGGTAGTAATAAAGACGCATCTCAGCGACGTTAACAACAATCCCTTTACGAACAGTGTCGGGCAAAATCAGTTGCTGCGGAATGGTGAGTTGCGAGCCAGACTTCGGCAAAAAAACATCAGCGCCCGGGTTCGCTTCCAGCATGTTACTTAACCCTTGCCCGTATTGTGCGGCAAAAGTCTCCAGCGGCTGGGTATTGTGATCAGGAACAGTTACAGTAAACGACTGCCCCACTAAATGGCTACCCTCTGGAGGTAATGGATAAGTTACCGCCAGGCTAGTATGGCTGGCAAAAAGCAGAGCAAATGAGCAAAGAATATTTACACGACGCATCATGTCCCTTTCCTATGTCGCGAAAGCTATCCGTTAAGTATAGCTTTTATCAGACTTTTCGTTTTTAACTGTTCAAATCAGAAGTCGTATTCCCCGGTAGAACAATATTACTGGCAGCAAGTTCGCCCATGTTGTTGTATATCGCACAGGCAGCTTCGATGATGGGCATCGCCAGAGCTGCGCCACTCCCCTCACCTAAACGCATCTCCATATTGAGATAAGGCTCCAGCCCCAAATGCGAGAGCGCTATACGCGCGCCTTTTTCTGCCGACAGGTGAGAAGGAATGAGATACGGTTTGATCGCAGGAGACATCTGGCAGGCTGCGAGCGCAGCAGCATAAGAAAGAAATCCATCCAGCAACACGGGTAAACCGCAGGAAGCAGCACCTAACATCACTCCAGCTATTCCGACCAAATCAAATCCACCCACTTTTGCCAGGACATCAACACCATCCTGAGGATTTGGTTGATTCAACGTAATCGCCCGACGCACAACATCAATTTTATTAGCCAGTTTATCTGTCGGCAGGTTTGCGCCAATCCCAACCACTTCTTCAGGATCCCGGCCAGTGATTGTGCTGACTATTGCTGCTGCCGGTGTCGTGTTTGCCATCCCCAGTTCACCTACACCAAACAGCGTGACACCGTTTTTTGCCAGCTCCTGCGTATAACATATGACGTCCAAAAGCAACTTTTCAGCCTGACGGCGACTCATTGCCGGAGCTGAAGCAATATTGCCGCTACCTCGTGCGACACGCATGTTGATAAGCCCGGGGATAGGCTCAGCAGTATCAATACCAACATCAATTACGTGGACGTTAGCGCCCGCTTGTTCTGCCAGCACACACACGCCGGTTGTTCCACGGGTCATATTTTCAGCCTGTATGGCTGTCACTTCTTTTGGAGAAATAGCGACCCCTTCCTCCCAGACGCCGTGATCGGCACACATAACCAGTACCGCTTTTTTGCCCACATGCGGTATGCCATTCAACCCCGGCATTCCTGCCAGTTGTATGGCAAGCACCTCCAGCTTTCCCAGGCTACCAACAGGTTTGAGTAACCCGTCAATATGCCGTTGTGCACGCGACATAGCGGTAGAATCGATGGCTGGGATCGTATTCAGTAAATCGGCAAGTATTTGCATCTCACGTCTCTTTATAGCAGTGCCAGCAGGAAGACCAGTTCACCAAGCTCTATGGCTGCTCCCAGCGTATCGCCCGTTTGCCCGCCCAGCGTACGTTTGAGAAGCTGACCGAGGATGAAAATCGCCACCATCGTCACCACCATAGCAGCCACACCATGCATACCCGGCAATAATACGGCAGCAAAAATAGCGGCTAAGCCGAGTGTGACGCAGGTTTGTCGCCCATCAATTTTGCCAATGAACACATTGCCAAGCCCTTCTTCCCGCGCATAACGATGACGATACATCAATAATGCGGCAGTCCCGCGGCTGACCGCACATGCTGCCGCCAGCGATGCAAGGATCGATTCGCCACGCAGAGCCAACTCGCTTAAGGAAGGTGCGAATAAGTGGGGAAATTCTTCTCGGCTGACTCAGTCATTTCATTTC
>OATV01000403.1_pt1 | contig 13535 bp, 10 predicted proteins | sample 1476081 | NCBI WGS metagenome assembly OATV01 (sample SAMEA2579990, study PRJEB22360) | human gut metagenome | biome: human gut; feature: human-associated habitat; material: faeces | place: Denmark | collected 2008/2010
GGTTGCGAACGGCATCAATAAAGCGGAAGAGTTATTGCGTGAAGCTATGGCTGGTACAGCACCTGTATACCATGCTTCCCCATCTGACAAAAATGGTGCAGTGGCTGCATTCGATGCGGCAGATAACTTTGGTCGTCAAATCTACAAACATTTGATGAATGGTGTCTCCCACATGTTGCCATTCGTTATCGGTGGCGGTATCTTAATTGCCCTTGCCTTTTTATTCGATGTATTCGACCCAGCAAATCCTAAAAACTTTGGTTCCGGTACACCTCTTGCAGCTTTCTTAATGCAAATCGGTGGCGCTTCCTTTGGCTTCATGTTACCCGTATTAGCGGGTTACATCGCTATGAGTATTGCGGACCGTCCAGGTCTTGTAGCTGGTTTTGTTGGAGGCTTATTAGCTAACCAAGGTGGCTCTGGTTTCCTAGGTGCATTGATTGCCGGTTTCGCAGCAGGTTATTTGGTATTATTAGTTAAGAAATTAGTATCTGGTTTACCTCAAGCCTTAGAAGGTACAAAACCGGTTCTCTTCTACCCTGTGCTTGGCGTATTATTCATTGGTATCGCCATTACCTTTATCATCAATCCTCCTGTATCCGCACTTAACCACTGGTTGATGGACTCCTTGCAATCCATGGGCACAACGAGCCGCGTATTGTTAGGTCTTATCTTTGGTGCTATGATGTCCGTTGACATGGGCGGCCCTGTAAACAAAGCGGCTTATGTTATCGGTACTGGTGCACTTGCGACTGGTGAATACGGTATCATGGCAGCGGTAATGGCAGGCGGTATGGTTCCTCCATTGGCAATCGCTCTTTGTACTACATTCTTCCCTAGTCGTTTCACAGAGGCTGAACGTAAATCTGGTATCACAAACTACATCATGGGCCTTTCCTTCATCACAGAAGGGGCTATCCCATTTGCAGCGGCTGATCCAGTTCGCGTATTGCCAGCTTGCATTATCGGTGCTGGTACAGCTGGTGCATTATCCATGTTCTTCGAATGCACACTACGCGCTCCACATGGCGGTATCTTCGTAGTACCAACAATTGGTAATCCACTTCTTTACCTTGCATCCATCGCAATCGGTTCCATTGTGGCTTGCTTCATCTTAGCACTTGTAAAGCCAAGTTTAAAAAATAGTATCGCTAAATAGACCATTAAAATTAACTATCAATTATAGCTTATAATTTAAATATGATTGATGGCTGATGCTTGATTATTGATGATTCATAGATCATTGATCGTTGGTTGTTTATGACGAGTTTCGACGATTAGCGGTTAGTAACCAATAGTTAACATTTAGCGACTAATTGATTAATGACTCTTATGATGGTAAAAGCTAGTGTCACACTAGTAGATATAGTAAAAGGACTAGAATATACGTATTCTGAACTGACCTAAAATTGGACATAATTTAGGAGGTATAGTTCAAAAATATACGTGCTCTAGTCCTTTTCTTATATTCAAAAATAATTAATATTATTTTATAATTCATTATCAAAACTACTTTCAAAAGTGGAAGCAAATCCTCAAAATTGTACAATTACATCGATTTATGTTAAACTATATAAATATTAATTAACTTTAAAATTATAAATTATTATTAGAAATCTAGTTCGGAGAACTAATTCATGAAATCATCCAAAAATTGTAAGGTTACTGCTGCATTTCTTGCCGCAGCTGCGCTGGGTGGTGTTGCCCATGCAGAGCCTACACTTAACATGAATGATTTAGTAGGTACGAGTACCAGTGCTGAATCAACGACACAAAGTACTACAAGTGTAGCAACTCCAGTCGTGAAACCAATGGCAACTCAGCCAGTCTTACCAACTACACCACAACCAGCCACCATTGTACAACAACAAGCACCACCGATGGCACAACCTCAACCATCCTACGTGATGCAACCAGCAACGGTTAGCCCTATACAAACTCAACAAGTTACACCATTACAAGCAGTACCGCAACAAGTAGTACCAATGCAATCTCAACAACAGGTTCAAACTCAACCTCAGTATGTTGTCAATAAAGATACAAAGGCTGTCATGGAACCTACATTAGCAATGCACAGCTTGATAAATGTACAGCGAAAAACTGAACCTGTTACTGTAGAGAAACCAGTAGATGGTAAGCAACAAGTACAAACTACACAAGTACAGCGTACGCCTGTTGTTATTCAACAAGAATCCATAGCGCCATTAACTGTATCTAATACTACAGTAACAAAAGCCGTGGTAGCCAAACAAAGACTTACAATTCGCGATATTCAACGTGCTGAGCGTGAACGTTTAGCTCAACTAGCCGCGGAAGAAGCAGCTCAACAAGAAAATGTATCACAAGTTGATCAACAACAACTCGCTCAAAAACAAGCTGAAGCTCAACGGCAAGCAGCACTACAAGCACAACAACAAGCAGAAGCACAACGGCAAGAAGCTTTGCGGGCGGAACAAGAACGTGTGGTAGCTCAGCAAACCGAGGCACAACGACAAGCGGCTTTACGTGCTGAACAGGAACGTATTGCGGCTCAACAAGCTGAGCAAGCTCGTATTGCAGAAGAACGCCGTCAAGCGGCTGAGCTAGAACGCATCCGTATCCAAGAGGAACAACGCCGTATTGCTGAGCAACAAGCAAATCAAGAACGTTTAGCGGCTCAACAAGCCGAGGCGCAACGTCAAGCGGCTATTAGAGCAGAGCAAGAACGTATCGTCGCTCAACAAGCCGAGGAGCAACGTCAAGCGGCTATTAGAGCTGAACAGGAACGTATCGCCGCTCAACAAGCTGAGGCGCAACGACAAGAAGCTTTACGCGCTGAACAAGAGCGTATGGCGGCAGCTCAACAAGCTGAAGCTCAACGTCAAGCGGCTATTAGAGCTGAACAGGAACGTATCGCCGCTCAACAAGCCGAGGCGCAACGTCAAGCAGCTATTAGAGCTGAACAGGAACGTATCGCCGCTCAACAAGCCGAGGCTCAACGACAAGCTGCTATTAGAGCGGAACAAGAACGTATCGCCGCTCAACAAGCCGAGGCTCAACGCCAAGCAGCTATTAAAGCAGAACAAGAACGTATCGTTGCTCAACAAGCCGAGGCTCAACGCCAAGCAGCTATTAAAGCAGAACAAGAACGTATCGTTGCTCAACAAGCGGAAGCTCAACGCCAAGCGGCTTTAAAAGCTGAACGTGAGCGTATCCTCGCTCAACAAGCTGAAGAAGAACGCTTAGCTGCTGAAGAAGCAGCTCGCCAACGTGCCGAAGCTGCCGCTAAAGCCGAAGCCGAACGACAAGCAGCTATTAGAGCAGAACAAGAACGTATGGCAGCTCAACAGGCTGAAGCTCAACGTCAAGCGGCTATTAAAGCAGAACAAGAACGTATTGCTGCTCAACAAGCTGAGGCTCAACGGCAAGCCGCTTTAAAAGCTGAACAAGAGCGTATCGCGGCCGAGAAAGCTAAAGCAGAACGCGAAGCTGCTATTAAGGCAGAGCAAGAACGTATTGCTGCTAAACAAGCGGAACTTGCAAGACAAGCTGCGATCCAAGAAGAACAAGAACGTTTAGCTGCTGAACAACTAGCAAAAGAAGAAGCGGCAGCTGCAGCTAAAGCTCGGGCTGAAGCAGAGGCAAAAGCTAAAGCAGAAGCGGACGCTGCTGCTAAAGCGCAAGCTGAAGCTGAGGCAAAAGCTAAAGCAGATGCTGCTGCTAAAGCTCAGGCAGAAGCCGAGGCAAAAGCTAAAGCAGAAGCAGATGCTGCAGCTAAAGCGCAGGCTGAAGCCGAGGCAAAAGCTAAAGCTGAATCTGAAGCCGAAGCAAAAGCTAAATCTGAGGCAGAGACTAAACAGGTTCAAGAAAGTAAATTACCGCAATCTTATGTAGATGCTCGTAATACAGCCTCTACAAAAGGCTCTTCTGTAACAGAAGAGAAAAATATTCTTTCCCAACCAATGGATCCACCATTGCAAGCCAATGCATCTGCAAAAATTAGCCTTGCCTTTGACGCGAAAAATTACGAATCTATGTCTACGACAGTAGATAATAAGGAAATCAAATATCGTGCCTTCGAGTACATCCCTTACGTGGCTAATCCAATCGACATAGATCAGCAATACATGAACATTTATGTACCAGAGGAATATTTCAACAACGGCACTATCAACGGTTACAACACCCAAACAGCCCCTATCTTCATGCCAAATGCGGTAGGCGGTTATATGCCAAGTCAAGCTATGACTCCAAAAACGGAAAATGGTAAACCTAACAGTGTTCTTTACGCATTATCCCGTGGTTATGTAGTAGCTTCCCCTGCTACACGTGGTCGTACCAATAAAGCTTCCGATGGCAACTTCATCGGTAAGGCCCCTGCAGTAATCGTTGACTTACAAGCGGCTACAGCCTACTTACACGCCAACGATTCCGCTATGCCAGGTAATGCAAACCGCATTATCACAAATGGTACAAGTGCAGGCGGTGGTGTATCCTTGTTACAAGGTGCAACTGGTAACAGCTCCGACTTCCAACCATATTTACAAGCATTAGGTGCAGCTACCGCGGCAACTAATGTATACGCAGTATCTGCGTATGCCCCTATCACTAACCTCGATGCAGCTGATATGGCTTACGAATGGAGTTATAACGGCATTTCGTCCTTTAATAAAGTGACTATGTCCCCAGGTGAATTACCACAAGCCAATGTAGGCGGTACTCCTGCTCAACCACAACGCACAATGCAACGTGTAAACTTGAATGCAGACGATCTAGCATACTCCAAAATGCTTAGTGAACACTTCCCTGATTACGTAAATAACTTACAATTACGTGACTCTCTAGGTCGTGTTCTAAAACTCGATAAGAATGGTAATGGTACTTTCAAAAATTATGTAAAAGAATTTATCGTTGCTGCTGCTAATAAAGCACAAGCTAAAGGTACTGATTTATCTAAGCATACATACCTTGTACGTGATAATAAAACAGGGACTATCAAAGACATTAACTGGGAAGCATATAACCACTTTGTAAGCCGTTCTAAAGCGCCAGGCGCCTTTGACTCCCGCTCCAATGATACTGGTGAAAACAGTCTATTTGGTACAAGTACTACAGATAATAATCACTTTACAATTACTGCTGCATTACACGATACAACTACTAATCAAGATGTATACGTAGAAAATGCTAAGATTGTTACTATGATGAACCCAATGAACTATCTCGGTTCTCCAGCTGCGACAAATGCACGATTCTATCGTATCCGTTACGGCACAGCTGACAGCAATACATCTGTTGCAATTCCTTTAATCGTAGGTACGCGTGCTCAAGACCTTGGGTACAGAGTAGATATGGCAACACCATTTGATGTAGATCATTCTGGTGATTACGATCTAGAAGAATTATTCAACTGGATGGATAATATTGTTAAAAACGGTAGATAATTACAATTAAATACATACCAAAATGCTAAAGGAGCTACCTAGTAGCTCCTTTTTTATATACAATTATAAATTTTTTTGTGTATTCAATAATAAATATTATTGTAAAAGACCCTCTCCCACTATCAATAATCTGCACTATTATCTACTCAGTACATTACCTATTACAATAACAAATGAATTCAGAAAAAAAGGATGCTCCCTGTAAAATACAGGGAAACATCCATGTGTTTGAGCCAGTAGAAAGCAACTGTTATGCTTTCACCATGATAGGTGATTAAACTTCAGGGAATAAAGCTGTAGATAAGTAGCGTTCGCCTGTATCAGGGAGAATTACTACAATATTTTTGCCTTTATTTTCAGGGCGTTTTGCCATTTCTTGAGCCGCCCAAAGCGCAGCACCAGAGGAAATACCTACCAATACACCTTCTGTGTGACCGAAGGCTTGAGATGTAGCAAAAGCATCCTCGTTAGAAACTTGGATTACTTCATCGTAAATGTTAGTATCCAATGTATCTGGAATGAAGCCAGCACCTAAACCTTGGATTTTATGAGGGCCTGGTTTACCATTAGACAATACAGGAGAATCTGCTGGTTCTACGGCAACCACATGTACATCAGGGTTTTGTTCTTTCAAGTAGCGACCTGCACCTGTCAACGTACCGCCTGTACCAACACCAGATACGTAGATATCTACGGTACCATCAGTATCTTGCCAGATTTCAGGACCAGTTGTTCTGTAGTGAATTGCAGGATTAGCTTGATTTACGAACTGACCTGCTTCAATAGCACCGGATGTAGCCGTTACGATTTCCTTAGCTTTAGCAATAGCGCCTTTCATACCAAGAGAACCGTCAGTCAATACGAGCTGAGCACCATAACCAAGCATTAATTTACGGCGTTCAATGGACATTGTTTCAGGCATTACGATTACAACTTTATAGCCAAGCGCAGCACCTACAGCAGACAAGCCAATACCAGTATTACCAGATGTAGCTTCTACGATTGTGCCGCCTGGTTGTAATTCACCAGATTCAACTGCAGCTTGAATGATTGCTGCTGCGATACGGTCTTTTACGGAACCTCCTGGGTTAAAGTATTCCAATTTTGCGAAAATATTAGCGTTTGCACCATATTTTTTACCAAAACGTGTAGCAGCTAATAATGGTGTTTTACCAATTAATTCAACAAAAGATTTTGCAATTTTAGACATAGTGGTCACTCCTTATTAAATAGAACCATCCCAATTATCATATTTTGTATCGAGTTTTGCGTAAGTCCCATCAATTACATCTTGTAGGGTTACGTTTTCTAAATAATCATGAATATAGTTTTGTAAGCCTGCCCAGAAACCAACGGTGCGTTCGTTGATTACTGTATCAGTACTCACCCCTTCATCAAGGGTAGATATGATAGCCATCGATTCCTCAGTAGCAAGCAATATTTCAATAATTGTGTACTCCTTAGGGCTTTTAGACAATCGATATCCGCCGTATTTACCGCGGATACTATCCACTAGGTTAGCAGCGCCTAAACGAGCTACGATACCTTCTAGGTATTTTTCAGATATGCCTTGTCGTTCTGCCACAGATCGCAAGGAAACTGGTTTATCTTGCCCTTGCTCTGCCAAATCGATGAGAACCATCAATGCATAACGACCTTTTGTGGAAATCCTCATATATCTTGCCTTTCTTTGTAAACGTTAGTGTTAAACACACCCATATTAAAAAGTGCTTATATTATATTTATAAAGCTATTTATAAAACCTTTCATATTAATAGGAATTAATTTCATTATAGACCACTCACTATAAAAATGCAAGAACTTATTTCCTACTTTTATAAAGGGATATTAACAACACAAAAGGACCAGCCCGAAGACCAGTCCTTTTGCGTATAGTTTGTAGTTTGTTATATGAGGTTTACCATGATGAATTGGAGAGGGTTCATCTGGTATTGGGACTTACCGTATCGTCAGGAAAACGATGCGCGCCCGTGTTTATGTCATTTGAGGAGTTATCTAGATTACTCTAGCATTTAAGTATAAGTTTCTTAATTAGATTTTACCTACAAGATCAAGACCTGGTTTCAAAGTGTCTTTACCTGGCTTCCAACGTGCAGGGCACACTTGATCGCCATGTTTAGCTACGAATTGAGCAGCTTGTACTTTGCGAACCAATTCTTCAGCGGAACGGCCGATACCCATATCATGAATTTCTGCTGTACGCACGAAGCCTTCTGGATCTACTACGAATGTACCACGGTAAGCCATAGCAGATTCTTCTTGGAATACATCGAAGAAGTCAGCCAATTCATGTTTTTTGTCAGCTAACATGTAGTACTCGATTTTATTGATGCTTGGAGAAGCATCAGACCATGCTTTGTGAACGAATTCGGAGTCACAAGATACGGAGTAAACTTCGCAACCCAATTCTTTCAACTCTGCATAAGAGTTTTGTACGTCTTCCAACTCAGTAGGGCATACGAATGTAAAGTCTGCTGGATAGAATACGAATATAGACCATTTACCCAACACGTCTGCAGTGCTAACTTTTACCAATTCAGGTTTTTTGAAAGCATCAAGTGTAAATTCAGGAAGTTGTTTACCAATAATAGACATGTTATGTCCTCCTTATTTGAGTTCCATATTTAACGAATATATTTATATTGGTGTACTTAACACCATATCTATATCTATCTTTGTCTATATAATAACAAATATCATTCAATATTGCAAGCGTTATTTTTAAATTTATCGATATATTTTCCCAACTTTTTTCGATGTAAGCAAAAAAAGAAGAAAGATGCTCATTTCTGAGCATCTTTCTTCTTTTTACGTACTACAACAGACTTACTGTTCACAGTAGCGTGATCAAAAGCTATTAAACCTGCTATATTAGCAAGCCCTCTTCGTGCTATGTGACCAGTTGTAGATTGTTCTTTTCCCGATTTACCATATACAAACTGCTCTAGTTTGAGTGCAGCTAATATAAATAAACCTATAATAGATAAAATAGATCCCATCGCTTTAATCTATTTTTTTAGTTCTAAGATTGCATCTACGAAACCACGGAATAATGGGTGTGCATTATTTGGGCGAGATTTAAGTTCTGGATGTGCTTGTGTACCAATAAAGAATGGATGATTTTTTACTTCAATACTTTCAACAAGACGGCCATCTGGAGATGTACCGGAAATTACAAGGCCTGCATCAGTCAATTGTTGACGGTATTCATTGTTGAACTCATAGCGATGACGATGACGTTCATAAATCAAATCTTCCCCATAAGCTTCGTGAGTTTTCGTACCGGCTTCCACTTTGCATGGATAGATACCTAGGCGCATTGTACCGCCTTTTTTATCTACATCAACTTGATCACTCATCAAGTCAATTACTTTGTACTTAGCATTTTCATCGAATTCGCTAGAGGTTGCTCCTTCCATGCCACATACGTTACGAGCAAATTCCATTACTGCAGATTGCATGCCAAGGCATAGGCCAAGATATGGAATATTGTTTTCACGAGCGTATTGGATTGTGCGAATTTTACCTTCTACACCACGGGAACCAAAGCCACCAGGCACGATGATACCTTCAACACCTTCAAATACCTCTTTAGGATCTACAGAAGTATCATCAAGTTCTTCAGAGTCAATCCAACGAATATTCACTTTAGTACCTGTAGCAATACCAGCATGATCTAGAGCTTCAACTACGGATAAATACGCATCATGCAACGCTACATATTTACCAACGATAGCAACTATAATATCTTTATTAGGATTCAAGATCTTATGAACCATTTCTTTCCATGCAGTCATATCACATGGACGATCTTCAAGACCTAACTTTTTGATAACAATATCATCAAGACCTTGATCTTGCATCATCAATGGCACTTCATAGATAGAGCTACAAGTTTGATTTTCAATAACTGCTTCAGGTTCTACGTCGCAGAACAAAGCAAGTTTTTCTTTCATATCATCAGAGATATGTTTCTCACTACGACATACCAAAATATCTGGTTGAATACCAATGCTACGCAATTCTTTTACACTATGTTGTGTAGGTTTTGTTTTCAACTCGCCTGCGGCATTGATGTAAGGCACTAACGTAACGTGAATGTAAAGTACATCGTTACGGCCTACTTCTTTTTTCACCTGGCGAATAGCTTCCATAAATGGCAAGCTTTCAATATCACCTACAGTACCGCCGATTTCAGTGATAACTACATCAGCATTATCCTCTTTACCTACACGGTAAACATTTTGTTTAATTTCATTTGTAATATGTGGAATTACTTGTACAGTGCTACCTAGGTAATCACCTTTGCGTTCTTTATTGATTACAGACCAATATACTTTACCAGCTGTAATATTAGAACGTTTGCTAAGGTTAATATCGATAAAGCGTTCATAATGCCCCAAATCAAGGTCCGTTTCGGCGCCGTCATCTGTTACGAATACTTCACCATGTTGGTAAGGGCTCATCGTACCAGGATCGATATTAATGTATGGATCAAATTTTTGAATCGTTACATTGAAACCGCGGTTTTTTAGTAAGCGACCCAAAGATGCTGCTGTAATCCCCTTTCCAAGAGAAGAAACAACGCCGCCAGTTACGAAAATATACTTAGTTGCCATGATGCCTCCCACCTATTACATTTTTTCCGGAGCGGAAATACCTAAAATACCCAAGCCTTGACGAAGAACGAGGGCAATCGCTGTGATTAATCCAAGACGAGCTTGTTGCAACGCTGGATCTACGCCAATGATACGACCTTGACGGTAGAATGAATGGAACATGCTTGCCAAATCGTATAAGTACCGAGCAATACGATGAGGTGCACGATGTTCAGCAGCTTGAACGACCTCTTCCGGATATTCAGCTAATTTCTTAATTAATTCTAATTCCATTTCACTTGTAAGTGTTGTGAAATCAGTTTCACTATAATCGCCAAATGCGATGCCAGCTTCACGCACTTGGTTGTAAATGCTGTGAATACGAGCATGAGCATATTGGATATAATACACCGGGTTGTCATTACTGCGAGATTTTGCCAAGTTAATATCGAAATCAAGTTGGCTGTCTAAGGAACGCATCAAGAAGAAATAGCGAGACGCATCTACGCCAACCTCTTCAATCAATTCATCTAATGTAACGCTATCACCACTACGTTTAGACAATTTAACAAGTTGTCCGTCACGGAACAATGCTACCATTTGTAATAACAATACTGTTAATTTATCAGGGTCATAACCAAATGCCGCCATAGCCGCTTTTACACGACATACATAGCCATGATGGTCAGCGCCCCAAATATCAATCATTTCTTTAAAGCCACGATCAAATTTATTGCGATGATACGCAATATCTGCCGCCAAATATGTAGGAACCCCATTATCACGAATAACTACGCGGTCTTTATCATCACCATAATCAGTAGATTTTAACCATAAAGCACCGTTTTTTTCATAAACTTTGCCAAGGGCCTTTAATGCCTCTACGGAATGATGAATCTCATCCGTTTCATGAACTGTACGTTCAGAGAACCAATTATCAAAAGTAACGCGGAAGTTTCTTAATGTTTCCTCTAAGCGAGCTAATTTTTCTTTTAAGCCCTCTTCCTTAAACAAGGCTACACGATCTGCTTCGTTCATAGCATTTAATTTATCAAAGCCTTCGCGTTCTGCAATCGCTTTCGCTGTTTCAATAATATCTGGGCCACGATAGCCATTTTCAGGGAACACTAAAGCCCCTTCTGGAATATCGAACTCAGGCATAGAACCGTCTTCATTGCGTTTAGGTGGGAATACTAATGTAGCACCTTGTAACTCTTGGAAACGGTACTCAATGGAAATAGCCATGTTGTCGATTTGATTACCTGCATCATTGATATAGTACTCGGATTGTACATTATAACCCGCTGCACGTAACAAGTTTACAAGAGCACTACCGTACGCAGCACCGCGACCATGACCAACATGCAATGGACCTGTTGGGTTTGCACTTACGTACTCTACTTGAATTGTATCGCGCGCACGCAATGGTTGAACACCATACTCAGTACCAGCATTCAAAATGGCTTTTAACGTATCGTACACCATATCAGATTTCAAAAAGAAATTAATAAAACCTGCGCCGGCAACCTCAGCACGTTCAAGCCAATCAAAATTCATATGACTAATCAAAGCTTCAGCAATGGCTCGAGGATTTTGACGAGCTACACGAGCGGATTGCATAGCGATGTTTGTAGAAAAATCACCGAATTCCTTTTGAGGTGGCACTTCGAGAACGATTTCTGGATATTCCCCAGCCGGCAAATCACCGCTGTTAATCGTATCTTGTAATGCCTGTTCAATCCCCGATTTCAGGATTTCCTTCATGTCCATGCTCTATATCCTCCCGCACGTCTATATCTAACTGATTATAAAATTGCCATTCACCTTCAACGGAAATATCATATCCTAAATGAACATGACCTACGCCATCATGAAAGTCTACTGTTAATTCATGAGTATTTACAGCCATATGTAAATCACCATATGGTGTTTCATATACGGCTTCACGTTCTTCACCACGGACGTATTGATGACGCATATTGACAGCCCCTGTTCGGAGCAACACGATAGAATCATCATGAATTTTAATGGTCGTCTTAACCCCATCCAATCCAGTCACACTAGATTCTTCATAACGCACATATTGAGCATTACCTTTTTCATGTGACGTACCTGGGGAAATCAGTTCCACTACGGTATCCTTGCCATCCATATCTCGTTGTACACTCTTTACGGACACTAGAACCCGCTTCATTTTCAACCTCCGTGGTAGTAATTAATCATCATATTATACCATAATCAAGGACTATTTTGCACCCTTAATGAGTCTCAATTTCTTAGTCTTCGTCATCCGTTTAATAGCATATTCCCTGCGTTGTGCTTCTTGTTTTTGGTGAAAGCTTTCAGCATATACCAAGGTCACAGGACGACGTCCTCGCGTATATTTTGCACCGCCTGGGATATGTCCATTGTGAGCATCTATTCGACGTTTGAGATCTGTAGTCCATCCACAATACAAAGAATCATCAGAGCAACGCACTAAGTAAATATAGTGCATTTCTTTTGATTCATCGCCTTGAACACTAGCGTCGTTCAAGATTGTATCACAATCTACAATTATACCTTGTACCTCTTGTGTAGATGCGCATTCACCAGAAAGAGACTCTTGAGAAGTACTTTTCTTATTTGCCATTTTTCGCATCATCAGTAATCGGCTCCAATGTAATGGTATTGATGATTACTGGTTCTACTGGCTTATCATTGCGACCGGTTTTAACCTTGCCGATTTTTTCAACTACATCCATGCCTTGTACTACAGTACCAAAGATGGTGTGTTTATTATCTAACCAATCCGTAGGTCCCAAGGTAATGAAAAATTGAGAGCCTCCTGTATTAGGGCCACGGTTTGCCATGGCAAGAACGCCCATTTTATTGAAATGTAAATCATTGGAGAATTCATCAGGAATTGTATAGCCCGGTCCACCGGCACCTGTGCCATCAGGATCTCCACCTTGAATCATAAAGCCTTCGATAACGCGGTGAAATGTTACACCATTGTAGAAGCCTTTTTTCACGAGATAATCAAAATTTTTGACCGTAATCGGCGCTTTAGACCCTAACAAACGAACCTTAAATTGACCATAGTTTGTATCAAAAATAGCATATTCATCTGCAATTGGCGCATTCGTAAAATTAGGCATCGCCACAGTTTCTGCTTTCACAGTATTACCTTGTGGTTGCTCCCCAGTTTTGGTACTACATGCTGTTGTACTAAGTACTGTAATCCCCAACATTGCGCATAAAGCCAAGCGTTTCCAGTTCATATGTCCCCCAAAATACTAATATTATATTTAACTAAATGTAGATTTAAAATTTACATAGAAAAACCGCTCAACCCATGAGCGGCTCTTTTTTAGTATATCATATTATGGCACTATTGAGATTAAAAATATAAAAAAATAATATAATCATAACCACCCGTAGAACGGGTGGTTTGCCCTGACCCTATAAGGGTCTTTCTCTAGTGGTGGCCCTCTAAAGAGGGCATTGAATG
>OATV01000411.1_pt1 | contig 13216 bp, 9 predicted proteins | sample 1476081 | NCBI WGS metagenome assembly OATV01 (sample SAMEA2579990, study PRJEB22360) | human gut metagenome | biome: human gut; feature: human-associated habitat; material: faeces | place: Denmark | collected 2008/2010
ACGTGGAATTGACCCACGAAAGGAACCCGCGGCAAGCCGACACCGCTGAGCGTATCGAGCTGACGGTCTACGGGAAAGGCCCCGTCATCCGTGCCGAAGCAACCTCAGCGGACCGTTATGCGGCAGTTGATATCGCAGCGGGAAAGCTCTTTGAAAGGCTGCGTCGTGCGCGCGACCGCGCGAAAGATCATCGGCGCCATTACCAGCCACACCCGCATGAGGAGTTCGATCCGCGCACCCTTGAATCCGAACTTGAACCCGAGGCAAAGCCAGCCGCCGCGCCTCGTGCCGAACTGAAGAGCGCGTACGACCTCAAGCCGGGTGAGGCCCGTGAAGAACAGCTGGGTGATTCTCCCGTCATTGTCAGGCAAAAAGTCCATGAAGCTGAGCCGATGAGTGTGGATGAGGCGCTCGACCAGATGGAACTGGTTGGTCACCCATTCTTCCTCTTCGTCGACAAGGAAACGCACCAACCGTGCGTGGTGTATCACCGTCACGGCTGGACGTACGGTGTGATCCGCCTGAATACTCGAATCGGAGAAGGCGAATCGCGAGACGACTAGGCGAAATAGGTCAAAGCATCGGTGTAAGCGCTGACCTGATAGCCATCGCGCTGGCCTGTTGTTCATAGTGCTGTCAGTTCATCGTGCTGACCTGTTAGTTCACAGCGCCGGCCTGATAGGTCTTGGCGTCGGCTTAACCGCTGACTGGCCCCTTATGTGGCCCGCTGCCAAGGCAGCGGGCCACACCTTTGTATGCGTGAAAGCTGTACCAGCGATCGGTGCTGCCGCCGCGGACGCGTCTTGTGCCTTTCTCCCTCGAACCCGCTCTCGTGCCGCCATTCGCGCGTGCTCATCCCTTGAGCCCGCGCCTTGTACGGGTTCATCCTTCATGCGTGCCCCTCTTGCCCGCCTTCTGTGCCTCAACTGTCGATCTCAGCTGACTGCAGCGAAGGGCGGATATGCCTATACGCCTGTGACCTGCATGGCTAGAGACAAGTTTGGCGTGGCATCTGTGCGGTAGGGCGCGAGATCGACAGTTGGGGTTGTGGGGGAGTGAGAGGACGGTCGAATACGCGACGACAGGGTGCTGAGTGTGGCTGAGAGCGAAAGAGTTGAATGCCATTAATCGTTTGTGGCAGATTTTTCGTAGACTGTATAAGCGTGATATGCGCCTTTTAACTAGAGTGCGTGCACGTAGGGGCAAAGTGCCTCGAATGAGACGTCAGGAGAACCGGTGTCACTGATTGACAAAATCCTCCGAGCTGGAGAAGGGCGAACGCTGAAGAAACTCGAGCGTATCGCGAACCACGTAGATGCACTTGAAGAGGATTTTAAGGCACTGACCGATGAAGAACTTCAGGCTAAGACCCCTGAATTCAAGAAGCGCTACGAAGACGGCGAGACGCTGGATGAACTGATGGTGGAAGCGTTCGCCACAGTTCGCGAAGCTGCCTGGCGGACGCTGCGTCAACGGCCATTCCACGTCCAGGTGATGGGCGGCGCTGCCCTGCACATGGGCAACATTGCCGAAATGAAAACCGGTGAAGGTAAAACTCTGGTTGCCACGATGCCCTCGTACTTGCGGGCCCTCACCGGCAAAGGCGTCCACGTGGTCACCGTCAATGACTACCTGGCGCACTATCAGTCAGAGCTGATGGGACGCGTCTACCGCTTCCTCGGCATCAGCGTCGGATGTATCCTCACCGGCCAGACCCCAGACGAGCGACGCAAACAGTACGCCGCCGATATCACCTACGGCACGAACAACGAGTTCGGGTTCGACTACCTGCGAGACAATATGGCTCAGCGCACTGAAGACATGGTGCAGCGCGGCCATGCCTTCGTCATCGTTGACGAGGTTGACTCGATCCTGATTGACGAGGCGCGTACGCCTCTGATTATTTCCGGGCCGGCGACCGGTGATGTCAACCGGTGGTACACCGAGTTCGCGCGCATCGCGAAGCTGCTGGAACGCGACGTGGACTACGAAGTCGACGAGAAGAAGAAAACGGTTGGCATCCTGGAACCCGGCATCGATAAAGTCGAGGACCAGCTGGGCGTGGAGAACCTGTACGAAGCCGCCAACACGCCGCTGATCGGTTTCCTGAACAACTCCATCAAGGCTAAGGAACTCTTCCACCGCGACAAGGACTACATCGTCAGTAAGGGCGAAGTCCTCATTGTCGATGAACACACCGGCCGTGTGCTGCCCGGGCGCCGCTACAACGAAGGTATGCACCAGGCGATCGAAGCGAAGGAAAAGGTCCAGATCAAGGCTGAAAACCAGACGCTGGCAACCATTACGCTGCAGAACTACTTCCGCTTGTATCCTGAGGGGTCACGCTCCGGTATGACGGGTACGGCTGAAACGGAAGCCGCCGAATTCTCCAATACCTACAAGATGGGTGTCATTCCGATCCCGACGAACCGGCCGATGATCCGTAAGGATCACTCCGACCTTGTGTACCCCACGCTGAAAGGCAAACTCAACGCGATCGTTGAGGATATTGAGGAACGCCACAAGGTTGGACAGCCGATCCTGGTGGGCACGACGTCTGTGGAGAAATCCGAAGTGCTGTCCAATATGCTGCGTCAGCATCACATCTCCCACCAGGTGTTGAACGCCAAACAGCATGAGCGTGAAGCTCAAGTCGTGGCAATGGCTGGCCGCAAGGGCGCAGTCACCGTTGCCACCAACATGGCTGGCCGTGGTACCGACATTATGCTGGGCGGCAACTCGGAGTTCATTGCGCAGTCCAATCTTGCTGCCAAGGGTCTCGATCCGACTGAGAACGCTGAGGAGTACCGCGAGGCGTGGCCGAAAGCACTGGAGGAAGCCGAAGCGGCAGTTGAAGCTGAACGCGAAGAGGTACGCGAGGCCGGTGGCCTGTACGTCCTGGGCACTGAGCGCCATGAGTCGCGACGCATTGACAACCAGTTGCGTGGTCGTTCCGGCCGTCAGGGAGATCCGGGCGAGTCTCGTTTCTACCTGTCAATGGAAGATGACCTGATGCGCCTGTTTAATTCAACGATTGCGCAGCGCATTATGGCCTCGAACGCATACCCGGAAGATATGCCACTGGAGTCCAAGGCTGTGTCACGCTCCATTGCCAGTGCACAATCGCAGATCGAAGGCCGTAACGCTGAGATCCGCAAGAACGTCCTCAAATATGACGACGTGATGACCAACCAGCGCGAGTTGATTTATGACCAGCGTCGTCAGGTCCTTGAGGGTGCTGACCTGCAGGATCAGGTATCCTGGTTCATGGATCGTCTGGTTGAATCACTCATTGCTGAGCACACGCAGGAAGATTCGGCTCACGATTGGGATCTGAACGAGCTGTGGGCAGCGTTGCGCTCCTACTACCCGGTATCAGTGAGCGCCAAAGAGGTGGCCGAAGCTCACGGCGGGCAGGACTCATTGGTGCGCGATGACCTGAATTTTGAAATCAGGGGTGACATCCACACGGTTTATGAGCTGGGCGAGGAGCAGCTCAAACAGAACCCGTTGGCAATTCAGCAGCTCGGGGAAGATCCGATGCGTGACCTCGAACGCCGTGTCGTGCTGGCGACGGTCGACCGCCTGTGGCGCGAGCACCTGTATGAGATGGACTACCTCAAGGAAGGCATCGGCCTGCGTGCAATGGGACAGCGCGATCCTCTGGTCGAATACAAGGCTGAGGGCGCGCAGATGTTCCAGGCGATGATGGAGCGTATCCGCGAAGAATCGGTTCAGCAGATCTTCGGCTACCTGCACCAGTTCGAACTCGCGTGGCAGCGTCTGCGCGAACAGGGCGTGCTCTCACCTGCTGGTGAACAGGACGATGAGGCTGCTGAAGAAGACACGACCGGAGCGCTGGAAACTGCTTCAGCGCTGTGGGATTCGGAGGATGACGCCAAGGAAGGGAACTCCGACGAGGCGTCAGAGGCTGAACGTGAACAGCAGCGCCGGATTCGTCAGATGCAGCAGGAAGCCGAGCAAAAAGCTGCAGCTTCGTCTGCAGCGCTGGCGCGTGCTACATCTGTGATGGGTGATGTGGGCCAGCAAAAGCAGGCAGCACGCTTGAAGTATTCATCGAGTAACACCGGTGGCGAGGCGTCGCCTGCTGGCGGTCGGGCTGCTGGACGAGGCAGGAGCGGTAACGCGACTTCGTCTGGCGGCGGGAACCGTGCGCAGCGTCGTGCTGCGGCCAAGCGGAGGAAAAACCGCTAAGGCATCGATACCTGGCAGGCGAGAGGTCCTCTCTTTGCAGGCGAATTCCCTATGCCTCCTGACAGGTAGTGCGCGGGCAGATTCTAAATGATGTCGAGAGCGGTGGCGAGCCATCGCCCTCGAAAATCTTCCAGCCTCAGCGCTGCTGCCCTGATCCGGCCGCACACCGCAAAGACGACGGTGGTTTCAAACGTCCCAGGTTTGATGGCGCACGTGCTCACTGACATGACGCGACATGGGGCAGGGCTGGTGCGCCGCGCGGGGAGCGCGCCGCCCGGATCGAAGTCCGTGGCATCAATCTGGTCGTAGAGCCCCGGCACGACCCACCGTCGAAGCTGCATGATGGGTCTACGTCCCAGCAGAACCTCAATGATGCCGCGCGTCAGGTTGGCTGCCCACGTCCCTGCGTCGGGCAACGTGTCGCGCGCAATGGGGCGCGCCGGATCGGGCTTGAGGCGCTCTTCAAAATCGAGGACGAGCGGGGTGGGCATGTCTCGGCGCATATCCCATCTCAGACATCCATCGGTGCTGCGGGAGTAACGTTCGACTGCGCGTATCGTGCTCATGAGTTCTCCTTAGGGGGAATCGTGATAACTGTTCCTGGGTGGATCAGGTCAGGATCGTCTCCGATTACCTCAGCGTTCGCATGGATCAGTCGCTCGACATGGCGGGCGATCGTGGCATCGGATGCTGAGGCGGAGAGGGATGTTTCAGCGATCGTCCACAGACAATCGCCAGGCTGGATTTCGTAGTGGGTGGCGCTGCCCGTGTTGGACGAAGCGGTGTTGCGGGTGGGGGCGGGCGAAGCATCGTGTCCTGCGGCGCCAACACCGTGTGAGTGGACGGATGAGGCTGCCTGTCCGGCAGAACTTAAACCGTTGGAGGAAACAGGTGAAGCAGGCTTCCCCGAGGAATCGGTGCTGTATGCGTGCGAGGGGGAGGCGGGCTGCTTGGATGAGTCGGTGCCCTGGGAAGCCGATGATCCAGCAGGGTGGCTGACTTGAGGCGGAGTGTTCTTCGCAGATGGTGCAGAGTGCTCGGTCTGTGTCGACGGCCCAGAGTGCGAGGGTGCCATCGCGTTGCCTTCTGGTTGAGTGTCGTGTGGCATCTGGTGAGAAGGGGAGGGAAGCTGTGCGCTTGGACCTCCTGATTGCGCGGTCGAAGTGGATTGTGCGGTCAACGCTGGCCAGGTCAGATCATCGGGAATCGTGGAGTCACCCTCGTCGATGGAAGAAAAGGGAAGAACGTGCGTGGCAGATGATGTACTGGTCAGAGAAGGGGTGGAAGGCGTGAGTGGTGCGGCAAAAACCGGCATTCCAATAGCGCTGATAGCGGTGGTCGACACGCTCAACGCCAGAGCATGACGCGCGATTACTGCGCGTGCCTGCTGCGTGCCGAAGCGACGAATAAAACGAATGAAAGCCCGCGACAGTGCATCAGTGCGCGACGAAGCTGTCGCGAGGCGTGCCAGGAAGACGCAGAGCTGGTTCCATGCCAGAAAAACCGTTGCAACACAGGCGATGATCAGAGCAATCAACAGCTCCGGTCGATATAGATCACCTGATCGCACAATGAGGACAGCGAGGTAGGCGGTCAGTGCGAGGAGAGGTAAACCTGCCCAGGCAGTGATCGTCACCAGCCCACGATTGCAATCAGTTCCATCCATGACATCCGTCTCGACTACGTATCCAGACCTGCTGTCTCCATTCATATCGAACTTCCTTCGTATCAGTTGATGTTAGTTCGTAAGAATTGATTAGAGTGTGCACGAAAGAATAATTGATGTCAAGTGGTGGCAGTTCCTTTTAGTTTGTGCCACACTGTGCGCATGGATCTGGATCGCCTTCTGGCAGACTTAAGTGCGCGCTTCGATGCTGAACGGCGCGAGGAAATGGACATTCTTGTCGACGAGCTCGCAGATGTTGAGTGTGCGCGTGTAACGATGTCAGCGCGCCTGCTCGCGACGCGGGGGAGTAACTTGAACGTCTTACTGCGCGGAGGTGAGCGCATGGCAGGGATCGTTCGAGACTGCGCGCGTGAGTGGATTGTGATCGACAATGGGGTACACATGGTGCTCATCCCGGCTCACGCCATTGTCGCAGCCTGGCCGCTGGGAAGTCGCGCAGCCGATGAGTCAGCGCTGGCACATGAGGCGGCGATCAGTCACGTTCTGCGCGCGCTGAGAGATGAGAATGTGTACGTCGTCATCGACCATGAAGGCGGCCAGCACGCAGGATACGTCTGTGCTGTCATGGGTGACCACTTTGATCTTGAAAGCATGTCCAGCGGGCAGGCTCTTGACACGCGTGACTTCACCACTCCAGTCGTCATGTCGCTGTCGACGGGTGGGATACGCACACTGCGTGCGCCGAGCCAGATGGCAGATTCGCTGATGATCTGACGCGCCGTTAGCTGTGAGCCGATTCGACCTTCATGCGCTCACGAGTAGCCGCGTACTGATCCTGAATGTACTGCTCGAGAACACTGGCTTCGACCCGCCATGCCTTCTTGCCGCCAACCTGGATTGCAGGAAGTTCCCCCGACGTCACCAGTGAACGGGCGGCGGACATCGTCAGGTTCAGTGTTTCAGCGACGTCGGCCAGTGTCAGGAATCGTGAAGTCATACCCATATCATGACATTTCCTTTCAGTTCAGTAAAGCTTTATTCACTTGTTGTGGATATAGTGCGGTGTTCATCGAAAGTTGCGTGTCCACTTTGTGAGCATGTGGACGAGGCGAGAGGACTCCTCGACGAGGCCTCATGTGTGAAGATGCAGGTCAGAGCGAACTGACCGCAAAGGCAGTGTGTGGGGGTGAGTGGAAGTTTTTGTGGATAACTCCACATCGAGGAAAAAACCGGGCATGATGTGGGAGTGCCACATATGAAGAACACCGCCCGAATACCGCGCCGGCGCAGCGTCATACGTGATCCGCGATTCCTGATCGGCATCGCACTCGTCACGCTGTCTATCCTTGCGTGCACACTCCTTGTATCTCATGCCCGCGGCGGAGTAAGCATCTATCAGGCAACGCGCGACATCGCTCCGGGAGAACCGCTGGACACGTCGAATCTGCAGATCGTGGATGCACGGCCCGAAAGCAATGCGTATGTGCAGCGCGATGAGCTTCCTGACGGAGCGCTGGCGTCGCACAGCATCGGAAAAGGTGAGCTGATTGCAACGGGAGCAGTGACAACAGACGAAGACGACGATTATCGCCGCCTCGTGATCGACATAGGTGCCGGACTACCGGAGTCCACTGCTACCGGCACATCCATTGAACTGTGGTCGATCCCTTCAGCCTCCATGAGCAAAGACCATCAGTCCCACCCAACGGTCGTATCGGGCAACGCCGTTTTTATTCGCAGTGTCGAGGGCGCCGCAGGAATCGGTGCTGCATCGGTGCACAGAATTGAAGTACGTATCCCATTTTCTGACGTCTCAGCCGTGCTTGAAGCTACGGGAGGAAACGGAACGATCACGGCCGTTCCGATCGGACAATGAGTGGGCCGATCAGTGTGATCGTGTGCGCGCCGACCCAGACGGAGGGGCGCCTCGTCCAGGCGATCAACGAAAGCGAGGAGTTTACTGTGTCGCGCCGGTGCGCTGACCTGACGGAAGTGCGGGCATGCGCGCGCTCATCGGTTGCACAATGCGCCATTATTGATGCTGATGATCCTGACCTTGATGCCCGCATCGTGGAGGACCTGCACGCGCACCATATCGGTGTCATTGTTCTCGCGCCCCTGGCTGATGCGCCGTCCTTACGTGCGCTGCATGCTGATGGAATTGCTCAGCCCGATTCACCTGATGGGATCGTGGATTCGCTGCGCGCCTTGGGGATGAGTGCATCTTTTTCTCCGGAGAGCGGTGAGCTTCCCCAAACGGGGGAGGATGCGTCCGGCCGACGGGAAGCCCAGATAGCGCATCAAAAGCGCTCCTACGCATTTGCCGACGGTGATGACGAGTTATCAGACGCGCAGCGCAGCGTTGACGGGACTGCGGAATTCGGGAAGATCATCTGTGTGTGGGGGCCGTCAGGTGCTCCCGGAAGGTCGACTATCGCATTCAACGTGGCGGCGGGTGCGTCAGCCAGTGCGCGCGTCCTCCTCGTCGATGCTGACACGTGTGCACCATCCCTGGCTCATATGGCGGGTATTGCGCAAGATGCGTCGGGTATCGCTGTGCTCTCACGGACTGCTGCGCGCACTGATGTCGGAGCCGACGAGATTCGGGGAGCTGCAGTACCACTGACCGATTCCCTCGACATTCTCACGGGAATCACGTCGCCGCAACGGTGGCGTGAGGTATCACCGGCAGCGGCCCGCTCGCTGTATGACCTCATCATCGTGGACGTGGCTGCAGCAACGCTGGATCCGGTGGCACCGGGGAATCGGCATCAGGGGTCGCGCGATGACCTGGTCGCGGCAATTGTGCGGAGCGCTGATGCGGTGATGTGCGTGTTTCGTGGTGATTCTCTGGGGATCAATCGGCTTGTGGACGCGTATCAGTGGGTAGGCCAGATCGCCCCGCACGTCGAGCCGATCCTGGTGGCCAACCATGTGTCATCGTCGGGAGCAGGGCCTCGACCTGTCAACGCGATTGTCCAGGCCCTCGCTCCGGTGATTCCCGGGCGCAGTATTCAACTTGTCCCGGAGGACTCGCGCGTGAGCGCCTCCCTGCTGCACGCGCGGGCAATTGTTCATGCCGAACCTGATCAGCCGATCGGTCAGGCGTTGGCAGCGCTGACCCAGGTGGTGTTGGCTGTGCTTCCTGAACATGCTGCGTGATGCTCACCGCGGCAAGCGCGCGGCACTGATGTGGGACACTGGAGGCATGCGATTGTATGTGCCAGCGGTTTTAGACGAGTTATCTGCCGATCAGCCGCCTGTCCGACCAGGGTATGTGGCGATTCTTGAGGATGGGCTTCGAGGTGACGACATTGAGGAGCGTGAAGACTCTGCGATGAACCAGGCTGCTCTCGCCTCACTCGAATTGATCCGCGATCGCCGCGATGCAGAGGACGAAGAAGATGGTGACGAGGCTCGCGCATGCCCTGATTCACCTGCCTTCTGTGTGCCGGCACGCCGAGTTGTCATCGCGTGTGAGGCTGAGGCTGAGGCTGAGGTCAGCGATGAGGCAGGCAACCTGGCCGCTGTGCATGTTGCACAGGCACGTCCCCAGACGTATCGGTGGGATGATGTGGTGGCTTTCTTCATTGATGACGCGGAGGCTGCGCCGCTGGTTGAGCGCGTGACGCAGGCCCTCACTGAGGATGATGTGACCGAGGCTCTTGACGCGCTGTGGGATGAACCGTTGCTGTGGTTTGACGCGAGTGAGCGCACTGCGTGCGCTGGTGGTGGCATCGTCAGCTGCGGCCGTACCCACGGGTGATTCTGGAGGTGCTTATGCGCGTACCCGCAGTGTTGATCCTCCCGATGCCAGTGGTATGACTTCGATCTGATCTAAGATCCGCGACGTCATGTCTGCGACGTGCGAAATCACGCCGATGGTACGCCCTGATGTGTGCAGGGACGCCAGCTGCGCCATCACCGTGTCGAGGGTGGAGGAGTCAAGTGACCCGAAGCCTTCATCGATGAACATCGTGCGCAGTTCGATGCCACCGTTTTCGGTGGTCACAACATCGGACAGGCCCAGTGCCAGAGCAAGGGAAATGTAGAATGTTTCTCCTCCCGATAACGTCTTCGGGGAGCGTACCTTGTCTGTTTCATGGTCGAGTACCGTCAGGCCGAGGCCTTGAGCTTTATTGCGCGAATAGTCCTTGTCTGAACGAATCAGCTCGTAGCGCCCGTTGGAAATTGTCATGATACGAGGGTTAGCGCAGGCCAGCACGTCATCCAGTCGTCTACCGAGCACCCAGTGGGACAGAGAAGTTTGCGGTGAGTCCGCCGAGAGCTGACCCGATGATGCCAGCTGCGAAAGGTAGTCAAGCGGCCCGAACGCGTCGCGGTTCTTCACCAGTGTGTCGAGGTGTTCCTGAACAGTTGCCACAGCTTTTTTCACACCGGCAGCAACCTGCGAGCTGGCGCCGGCACGTTGGGCTGCTTCACGCGATACTGACTGAGCGTCTTTGTAGCTGCGCGCTGCCGCGTCAACGTCGGAACTCCGGGACGTGTCAACGTCTTTCAGGCGCTCGGATTGCAGGGAATTGTGCACGTGTGCGTCATCTCGATCAAACGCTGTGATGCGAGCATCCATTTCGCTGATTGCCACGTCGGTGCGCATGTCAGCGCGCACCTGGGCGGTGCCACCATCGCCTTCTGCGTAGCCGTATCGTTCGAGGGCATCCGCCTGTTCAGCCAGCGCCTGGTCGACGGCAGCTCGCGCGTGGATGGCGTTTTCACAGGCTTGTCTCAATGTGTCAATGGCGTCGATCTGCACTGTGATGTCGTGATCTATGTCCTGCAAGGTCGCTTCGCCATCGCCGTGGGCGCGCGCCGCTGTACACCGCTTCTCATCAGTATCTAGAGCTGCCTGCGCCGTTTCAATGTCGTGAGTCAGGCGATCACTGCGGCGGAGCAGGTCACGGCATGACTCGTCGTCACGTGTGCGCTGCGTCCGAAGTTTCTCGGCGGTCTTCTGGTCGTGTTGCACCGCTTGTAGAGCAACTTTCAGAGCGTCGATTGTGCGTGCTTCGTCTGCCAGTGCGGCTGTCAGATCCTCCACGCTTCCGTCAGCTTGCTGCCCGAGGGCATCCCATGTGGAACGAATCGATGCGCATTGCGCGCTTAATTGGGTGAATGCATCCTGTTCCTGCTGATACTGCATGTGCAGCTGGCCGATGTCAGCAGGATCGACGGTGCCCGCCTCGCCTGCCTGGGCAGGGGACGGGTGCTCGGTTGAGCCGCACACCGGACACGGCTTGCCGGATTCCAGAGTCGAAGCAATACGCAGGGCTGACTGCGCGAGCAGTGCGCGCCGCGCCTGCTGAATAGTGTCATGAACTGTGTCGATGCGCGCCTGAGCTTGTTCAGCTTCGCGTATCGTGTCTTCTAACTTCTGAGCAACAGTGACGGCACGGCGCGCGGCGTCGAGCCGCTTGTCGAGAGCCTCGTGGCGCGTTTGAGCCGCGGTGAGGTCGATCGAAGCGGTCGTTGCCCGCTCATCGGACGCAGCCAGGGCTTCCAACTGTTCGGCATCGTTGCGCATGCGCTGACGCAGCAACTCCTGCTGCCGGTTAAGCTGCTCGAGCTGACTTTGTTGCCCCTGCAAGGCTTCGCGTCGCTCTGGCAAAGCGGCCTCCACGGCGGCCCGGTCAGAGATTTTGATGTGGCGAGCGTGCAGAGTGTCATGGGCGCGGGTCAGCGTGAGCACCGTGGCAGCTATCTCACTGTCATCTGCCAGGGAAGGCTCGCGCGATTCGCCGGTGTCCAGACCTGACAGGTAAGCAGGATCGACGTGGGCACTGCGGGCAGCAGCCATCGCGTCCGCCAGTGCATTGCGCGCGTCGACCTGGCGCGTTCGAGCCTCGTCCAGGCGATGGAGAACAGGAATAACGTGAGCTGCCTGGCGTGCTCGAGCCAGTTGGGTGCGCACTGCGTCAATGTCGTGACGCTCAGCGTTGAGTGTGCTCGCGCGTTTTTCCAGTTCGATGCGCTCACGCACACGCCGGGCGAGGTCAGTCGCGGCTTGCAGCTGCTTGCCTAGTTCTTCTGCAGTGTGCGCACACTCATGCGAGCGCTTCAGATCATCGTGTGCTTGATGCTCAAGAATCCTCTGACCATCCTCCAGATGCGTACGTATGGCAGCATCGTCAATGCCGATTAACTCGACCAGCATGGCGGCAGTGATCGGTGGAGAATCGTGTGCGCTGAGATCTGCCGTCGACTGGCTTTCGTCGGACCCACTTTCCTGGGCGCTGGGCGGCGGTGTCGAATCAGGGTCTGTGCCACCGAGTGCCTGCCATAACTGCGCGGGCAGTGAGTGAATCAGTGAACTGACCTGTTGCTGATCGTGTTCGAGGCTTCCTCGCGCCGCCTTGGCCTTCTCCTTCAGTGCCGTTTCGAAATTGACGAAAAGAGAAGTCTGGAAGATGCTGGATAGCAGTGCGTGACGATCTTCAGATGAGGCAGTGAGAAACTGGGAGAATTTTCCCTGCGGCAAAATCGCTGTTTGCAGATACTGAACGCCGTTGAGACCGATGAGGTGAGTGATCTCAATATTCGTATCTTTGACTCCGGAACAGAGCGCATCGACGGTGACGTAGGTGCCGGATTCGTCGGCTCGAACCTTTTCCAGGTGAGCACTCTGGTTGATGGCAGTCTTACGGCCTTCACGCGTGAACTGGGGAGTACGCGTCACGCGGAAGATACCCGCATCTGTTTCAAAGACCAGGGACACGCGCGAGGGTGCCTTCTCATTAACCAGCGTTGAACGCAGACGTGCATTATCTGCATCGCCTTGACGTGCAACTGTGCCGTAAAGCGCGAAGCTCACGCAGTCAAGAATCGTCGATTTTCCAGCCCCGGTCGGGCCGTGCAGCAGGAAAAGCCCACCATCGTCGAAGCGCGTGAAGTCCACTGTGTGGTGAGAGATAAACGGGCCAATACCTTCCAGATCAAGGCAACGAATTTTCATTGGACGCTCCTGACCTGGATCTGCTCCCACACTGAATCAATGACTGACCGCTCTGCTTCATTCAGGGAACGGCCGATCGTCTGCTCGAAGTACTCGTCAATGACGGCACGATCTGAGCGCGCGGCCTGTCTGCTCGGACCGGTAAGGCGTTGGCTGGCGGGCACGGGTGGCGCATGCAAGATGGCGAGCGCGTAGGGAAAGACGTGACGGATGCGTGCAATCAGGTCACGCGGACGGATGTCGTCAGTTACCGTGATCGAGACGAAGTCGTCTCTCTGCTCCGCATACTGGTCAGAAATAACCTGTTCGAAGGGCCCCTCGATCACGTCGAGATTGCGCCAGATAGGGGTGGGAACGGTCTCAATGTCGGTGAGTGTGCCTCCGTCAATATGAAGAAGCGTCAC